>Ga0302240_1000348_pt1 | contig 49570 bp, 32 predicted proteins | sample AAG_UR_His_MG_FD_193538 | JGI IMG/M metagenome (GOLD analysis project Ga0302240, IMG submission 193538) | Enriched activated sludge microbial communities from anaerobic digester in WTTP, New Holstein, Wisconsin, United States - AAG_UR_His | ecosystem: Engineered > Bioreactor > Anaerobic >... | reverse complement strand
AACGGTAATATACCTGAACCCCATATTTCTCTCTCCGAGTAATCATAAATATGACACTCAGGATTACAGACAGGTAGATCCTCATTTTGGAGGTAATGAAGCTCTGAAAGAGCTTGTAAAAGAAGCTCATAATAATGGCATAAGAATAATACTGGACGGAGTCTTTAACCACACAGGCTCAAAACATATATGGTTTGATAGAAACCATATTTATGATACAGAAGGTGCTTATGAAAGTAAACATAGTCCCTGGTATGATTTTTACACTTTCAGAGAATGGCCTGATGACTATATCTGCTGGTGGGGATTCAATACATTGCCAAAATTAAATTACGGAAGTCCCAAACTAAGAGAGGAAATATATGCTGGTGAAAATTCGATAGGCCGAATGTGGATAAAAGACTATGGAATAGACGGATGGAGACTAGATGTTCCCAATGAAGCAGGTGTGGGAGGAAGAACAGATGAACACGGCATATGGAAGGGTTTCCGCAGGGCAGTAAAAGATGCAAACCCGGAGGCCTATATTACAGGTGAAATATGGGGTAATGCATCAACATGGCTTAAAGGTGAAGAATTTGACTCTGTAATGAATTATAATGGTCATATGGAACCTCTCTGGATATGGCTCGGTGGAATAGATCACAATGGATATCCTTCAAAAATGAATGTAACTCAGTTTGATGAATACCTTACCTATACAAGGGCAGATTATTACCTTCCCTGTGTTCAGGCCGGACTGAACCTTGTAGATAGCCATGATACTCGAAGATTCATAAATGTTCTGGGAGGAAATATAGAGAAATTAAAGCTCGCCATAATCTTTCAGATGACCTATGTAGGTGCCCCTATGATTTATTACGGTGATGAAATAGGTACAGAAGGAGATAAAGATCCTGACTGCAGAAGGACTTTTAACTGGGATGAGACATGCTGGAATAAAGACTTAAGAGACCTTTATAAAAAGCTGATCTCCATAAGAAATAATTATAGAGCACTGAGAACAGGTTCATATGAGACTCTTTATATAAATGACGAAAAAAATCTTTATGCCTTCACCAGATTTGATGAGAAAAATAAATTAATTATAGTATTAAACGGCAGTGATACAGAACAATTAATTGAATTACCCCTCTGGAAGCTGGATAGTAATAATAACCAGGTAAAAGAATTAATATATGAAAAGCAATATAATATTATTAAAGGAAAATTAGAGATAGAAATTAAATCTAAAGAAGGGTTGCTATTTTTAATTTAAGAACCATTAGCTACGAGCATTCAATCAAAAAAAGCTGATAACTAAAAATAAAATTCATCTCCACCTGTGGTGGAGATGAATAAATAAGTTTTCTTTAAACAATTTAACTTCTTAAGGCGAGTTCTATTAAAGAGAGGTTTTTCTTTGATTCTTCCTCTTCATCCTCCGGGTAATAATCTTCTCCACAAAACCAACAGCAATATACGGGTATATTATACTCTATTACCTGCCTTTGCATTTTGTGGGAACATCTTGGACATTTCATATAATCACCTGCTGTAAATAATTTATTCTCACTAAAATATATTATAAATACGGTACAGTTTAAATACTGTACTCTATCTGACAAAAATTGCAAAACTGATGTAAGGACGTCATTTAAATATTTTTACCTTGAATTTTGTTTAAAGATTTTCTCAAAAAGATTTTTATTTCGACATCAAAAACTCATTTTTATTTAAATTCTACAGAGCAATGTCAATATCCTTTTTTCAGAATAATGATATTTTCTAATTCTCAGAAACATAAGGACAATTTTAGATAGGAAAATGTCTGATATTATAGAATAATCTCAAATATTATGAAAATATCTTATGAAAGAGGAACAATTATTCTGGATAAAGTTACAGATTATACCATTGTACCTGACTGTTTTATATGGGATAGCCGTGTAGATAAACATAGAACACTTGCATATAACTACCGGAAAGTAGTGGAATTTTTTTTTCGAAAAAAAATCCCTTACACAGATAAAGTAAAATCCTACAGGGAATTAAATTTAAAAAGTTATATAAATCTTGAACCCCATACTCATCAAAAAGAATCGGTACATACCTGGTTAAAAACAAAAAGAGGTTCTGTCATACTCCCTACAGGATCAGGTAAAACCTATGTGGCAAAACTTATTATCCATAAAATTCAACGGAGTACTCTCATAGTAGTTCCCACGATAGATCTCATGAATCAGTGGTACGATTTCCTTTCTCTTGCCTTTAAAGAAGAGGTGGGACTCATAGGAGGAGGTTATTATGAGATAAAAGACCTTACTGTTACTACTTACGACTCTGCCTATATAAAAATGGACAGTATGGGTAACCGTTTTGGCCTTATCATCTTTGATGAAGTACATCATCTTCCGGGGGAAACATTTATTCAGAGTGCTGAAATGTGTATAGCCCCTTACAGACTCGGCCTTACTGCTACATATGACAGGCAGGATAACCGACATCTTCTCCTTGAAGAAGTAATTGGACCTGTTGTTTATGAGAAAAAAATCACAGAACTTGTTCAGGAAGATCTTCTGGCAGAATATGAAACAAAAAGGATTATAGTGGGACTCTGTGAAACGGAACAGCTTGAATACAGAGAAGCAAGAAAAGTGGTTCAGGAATTTCGGGAAGAAAAGGGTCTTTATATTACCTCTCCGAAAGACTGGCAGAAATTTATCCTTATTTCTTCCCGTTCGGCAAAAGGCCGGGAGGCTATGTTTGCCCATCAGAAAGCAAGAAAGATTGCTCTGGGAACAGAAAGTAAAATCTCTGTTCTGGACAGTCTCTTAAGAAAACATTCTAAAGACAGAATCCTCATATTTACCCATGACAATGAAATGGTTTATATCATATCCAAAAGATGTCTCATACCCAGTATTACCCACCAGACTGACTCAAAGGAAAGAAAAGAAATCCTTGAGAAATTCAATGAAGGTACCTATAAAGCACTGGTAACATCAAAAGTTTTAAATGAAGGTGTAAATGTACCGAAATGCAATGTGGGAATAGTTTTTTCAGGTTCTTCCACTGTAAGGGAACATGTTCAGAGACTGGGAAGAATTCTTCGAAAAGTAGAAGGGAAAAAAGCAATTCTTTATGAACTTGTTTCAAGGGGAACAGTAGAGGAACATTCTAGTAGAAGGAGAAGAGAACACAGTGCTTACAAGCGATCTGGTTAGATTTCATTACAGAGGACATGAGGTATACCCCTCTTATATAAAAATGGGAGAAAAATATCTTAGCATAGCACAGGAACTGATAGATACATATAATAAATTTACCGGCAAAACCAGAGGAGAACTGGATGAAGAAATTAAAAATTATATTGGCTATGGAACTGACTATAAAATAAAAAGAGGTCTTGCAAGAATTCTTCAGACAGAATGCAGTGAATTTAATATAACCTCAAAAATTCTTCCTTCCGAAATCAGAAGACGCCTATTTCATATGGCTTCAGACAATTTTCCCATAACAGAGAGACCTGACAGGATTCATCCTGTAACAAGAAGGGATATTATAAACCAGGTAGCTTCTGAAATGGGTGTCACTCCTATAGAAATAGAAGAGGGACTTTATGCTGATCTTATGGAGAATCATATCCTCTCCACCTTTCAGGAACCGGAAAGTTCCTGGTTAATAAATAGATATAATCTGGCCCTTGCCCAGGGAATTCTTTATTATTCTATGGAAATGAAAATTATTGCTTACAGAAACCTCCCTGTAAGGTACAAACAGATTTTTAAATTTATAAAATTCTACCGGTTAATTCATCAGGTAAAAGGTGACCTCGAAAGTGGTTATGAAATATTACTGGATGGCCCTGTGAGTATGTTCAAACAATCCAGAAAATATGGAATACAGATGGCTTCTTTCCTTCCTGCTCTCCTGTTGTGCACCAGATGGAAGATGGATGCAGAAATCCGCTGTGAAGACGGAAAAAATAGAACTTTTCCCCTTAAGGATACCTGTGATCTTATTTCACACTATACAGACAGTAAAGAATATGATTCACTTTTAGAAGAAAAATTTGCCGAAAGATTTAATAAATTAGATTCTCCCTGGGTGCTGGAAAGAGAAACAGAAATTGTTAATTTGAAAGACACTGTTTTTATACCGGATTTTACTTTTCATCATAAAAGAGATGAAAGAGTGGCATATCTGGAAATAATCGGTTTCTGGCGTCCTGATTATCTGAGAAGGAAATTTAAAAAACTGGAAAAGGCAAGTATCAATACTATTATAGCCATATCGGAAGATTTAAATGTCTCTGAGGAGAAGGTGAAAAATTTCCCGGGTACATATTTCTTCTTTAAGTCTGCTATTAATCCTGGAATAGTTTTGGAAATACTGGAGAAAATAGCAAGACCTCTGGAGATAAGTTAGTGGAAAGTGAAAAGAAGTGAGCAGTAAACCGACTGCGTACATTAATGTCTCACGTCTCACATCTCACCCTATTCCCCGGCCATCTCCTGTATCTGACGCATAAGAATCTCTAAAATCTTTTCTGCCTGAGATTTGGCATTATCTCTTTTATATGCATTATCACTGGCATCTCTCTGATATCTTGTTACTACAGCTTTATCAACACGACTTCTCTGTTTGGCATCTGCCGTTGCCTGAGCTGTCTGGGATCTGATATGATATTTCTGGGCTTCCCGCAAAAGAATTTCTGCTTCACCTAACATCTTTCGATGCTTATCTGTTAATATATCTTCCTGTTTCAGGGATTTAATATCCTGTAATAAATCATTAATTATCTGTCCCGGATTAACTTCACCGGCTTTCATAAAAAAATACTCCTATCTTTTAGATTTTCTAAAATTATACATTGAAAAATTCTTTTCGTCTACAGTCTATCTTACAAAAGTTCTTTCTGTAAATAATTCTGTAAAGATTAACTTGATACGACAACAGACAAGTTGGTATCCATCTCAAAAGCCTGTCCATGTCCGGGCTCTTACGCAAAATCTATGATCCTGTTACAATCAAATCTGTTATTACAGAATATACGGTTTTGTATTTATTTAAGTTATGACTTTCTCCTTTGACGGCATATCTTTTGCTCCAGAACCCGGACATGGACAGGTGTACACGCATTACCCTTTAGAATCCTATTTTTCAGCTTTTATCACAGAAAAATTTACAGGTGGCAAAAGTTTGTTGAAATTATCATAGAATTTGATATAATTGAATAGAATATTCTTTTACACTTAAAACATGAAACACATATTATAGAAAGGTTGTCACTATGTCAGAACAAATAAGTATAACTCTCATACCGGAAAATGAAATTTTTAGTTTTCCTAAAGGTATAACTCTTGAAGAACTTAAAGAAAAAGTAATAACTTCTCCTTCCTATATTATTACGGGAGCTCTTGTAAACAATGAGATAAAAGATCTCGTTTATAAATTAAATGAAGACTCTACAGTGCAATTCCTTGATTTATCACACTCTGAAGGTCTGAGAATCTATGTAAACAGTCTATCTTTTCTTCTTCTAATATCTTCAAGAAGGGTTTTCCCCGGAGAACCTCTACATATTCTCCATTCTCTGGATAGAGGACTTTTCTGCGTATTAAAAAATATGTATCCCATAAAGAAACAGAAACTTATGGAACTCGAAGAATCTATGAAAGAAATAGTGGAAGATGATCTTAATTTTAAAGGAAAAATAATAGATGTAGAGGATGCCACCAAATTATTTAAAAACCAGGGGTCCTATGACAAAGTCAAACTGCTGGAATATTATCAGCATAAAAAAGTTCCTGTTTATAGATGTGATGGAATAAGTAATACTTTTTACGGCCCTCTGGTGCCCTCTACAGGCTATCTGCGTCAATTTGAGCTTACCTATTATCCACCGGGTTTCATACTCCGTTTCCCTGACATATTCAGTCCTGATAAGTTACCTGAACATACTAATCAGAGAAAACTGGCAAGAATATTTTATGAATATCAGAAATGGGTAAGCCTTCTCGGTGTAGATACACTTTCTGCTCTTAATAATTTCATTCGCCGTGGAGAAATAGATGAGATCATAAGGATATCAGAAGCACTTCAGGAGAAAAAAATCGCAAAAATGGCCGATATGATAACCCAGTATAAGGATCAATTAAAGATTATACTTATTGCAGGTCCTTCGGCATCAGGTAAAACCACTTTTGCCAAAAGACTTGCCACACAACTTCGTGTAAATGGCTTAAAACCCATACCTATCTCTGTGGATGATTATTTTATAGATGTAGAAGATATACCTTTTGATGAAACTGGCGAACGCAATTTTGAAACCATAGAAGTAGTGGATTTAGAACTCTTAAATGATCATCTCATAAGCCTTTTATACGGTGAGGAAATTGAACTTCCCTCCTTTGATTTTGCATCGGGAAAAAGAACAAAGAGCGGCAGAAAAATTAAAATTTCTGATGAACATCTGCTTATAATGGAAGGCATTCACTGTTTAAATGATAGACTCACAGAAGCAGTTCCTCAGAGCAATAAATATAAAATCTATGTCTCTGCTCTGTGTCAGCTTAATTTAGATGATCATAACAGGGTCTCTCCTACAGATACAAGAAAACTCAGAAGGATTGTCAGGGATCATCATTTTCGTGGAAGAGCTCCTCAGGGAACTCTTAAGATGTGGAGAATGGTTCGAAAGGGAGAAGAAAAATATATATATCCATTCCAGGAAGAAGCAGATATTATGTTTAATACTGCTCTCGTATATGAATTATCAGTCCTTAAGGTCTATGCAGAACCAATACTTGCAACCATTACAAAAGAAGATCTCTATTATACAGAAAGTCAGAGATTGCTGAAATTCCTTGATCTATTTCTTCCTGTAAAAGCAGATGAAGTACCACCTAATTCTATATTGAGGGAATTTATAGGATGAAAATTTTTGTAAAAAGTTAACAATTTTTTAACAAATTTTCTCATCTCAAATATGTTTTTTATGCTATTATAGGATTGTTGGAAATTGTAGATTTAACTTTAAGTTTTAAGTTTTTTAATAAAGGAGATGGTTTGAATTATGATAATTAATCATAATCAACAGGTTCAGCCAGGAAAAATTGATAAGACAAAGAGAACAAAAGAAAGAGATCCACTGGAACAGAAAGATACTGTACAACTCGGTGGAGGCCCAGAAACAGAAACTCCTCTTACAGAAATATTCTTAAAACATCAGAAGGAATTAAGAAAGACAGAAGGAGGAAAACTCGTAGAAGGCAAAAAGACAAAACTCTATGCAGACACTTATGGCCAGATAAAAAACCTGGCTCTTCAGATAAGCAGTTATGCAGGTGGAGCAATACGCAGGGATATGCTTGAAAGCTATGGTATTCTCTTTACAAAGATGGAACCTGATACAAAGTTTACAATAGTAGTAGAGAGTCCGAGAGATAAAACTGATGTCCAGGGTATAATGAAAAAGGTTAATATGGTAAATCCTGAAAGGGTTACATTTGTAGAACCAAAGGGTAAACATCTTACTATATGGGCAAGAGATCAAATGCTGGCCGGTTACTTCCCTGATGAACCTGAAAAACATTTACTTATAGGCCAGAGTATGCTCCATGACTGGCACGGTGATGATGAGCAAGTGCCTCCTATGATTGCCCAGCAGGTTCCCAATACAGTCTTTGATCCTGAAAGAAGGATAAGAACAGACGGAGGAGATGGAGTAACCAATACAAAAGAAGAATTCAGAGGAGCTTTCTCCTATGTGGCAACAGCAGAAAAGCTCAAACAGATGGGCAGAGCATCTCATGATTTAAGAGCTGATGTTATAAAATACTTTGAAAAAACTACAGGGAAAGAGATAGTAGAAAATAGTGAACTTCCTTTCAAGACAGTGCCGAAAGACGTTCCTCCTGGATACAATATAAGGAGTTCTGAAGTGGTACAGAATCCGAATTATAAGTCTGTAGAGACAAAGGCAAATGAAATGTCGGAAGATCAGATGTGGCTAAATGCAGCAAAAACACTCTTTGAAGAAGAATTTGGTAAACCTGTAACCATTCTGGGACTTGATGATCCATCCACAAAAGAGATAGAAGGCCCTGCATCAGATCATATGGATATGGCTCTTACACCTATTGATGATGAAACATTTCTACTGGGTGATCCGGAACTTGCCAAAAGTCTTCTTAAATCTATGACTCCTGCGGAAAAGAAACAGGCCAATGAGCGTTTCACTGAAATCAAAAAGGCATCCCTGGAAGAAGATATAAGATTACTTACAGAAAAAGGTTCTGAGAAGATATCGGAAGATAAGAAACAACTTCTCCTTGCTATTCTAAAACAGGAGATGAATATACCTGTAGATATAGACAAAATGTTCCAGGAAAGCAAAGTTCAGGGAGATAAACCCTATAATTTTACAAACTACAAAAATGTTCTTGAAGGAAAGGGTTATAAAGTTGACAGGGTTCCTCACCTTGAACCGGGTTACGGCATGCCTTATCTGACAAAGAATAACTCTGTATCAGAGCGTTTTACAAGAGAAGATGGAACAGAGGTTAGAAGGGTATTTCTCCCATTCTATGGCGTACCTAAAATAGATGATTATGCAAAAGATGTATGGCAGAAACATGGTTTTGAAGTAATTGATATGCCTCTTGCCAATGTAGCTACCAGATGGGGTGCTTTAAGATGTATATCCCAGTGGCTTGAAAGAAGTCCTCAGGGTTAAGTAATTATCAAGAAAGAACCGGGTTTGAAGTGTCAGACCCGGTTCTTATTTTTTCAGGTTGCAGGGGCGTGCCTCGCCCTGCCAGGGATATCGACTTAAATGGAATTATATTTTCTACATGACCATAACATAGAAGCAGCAGAAACCTATGTCTGTCCAATCTATAAGTGGATAGGACAGCAAAAAATAATAAGAAACTCCAGGGGAATGGATATAATAAATTACCCCGGAGGTATAGGATTCTGTGTTGAACATTATTCTTATCATAAAAAATTAATAGTAATCCTGAATATAGATAGAGAAGATGGTTCTACCGAGCATTATATTGCTGATGCCCACTATATAGAACATCTCTATGAAAATTATGAAAAATGGCAGACCGATAAACTGCCACTTTATCCTTATGATAGTCCCTATGGAAAAGTTACTGGTATAAGTTTTTCCTTTATAATCCATAAAGACATGAGAGAACTTCCATCCATATATGTATATAAATATGCCTCTCTGGAAGATTTTCATAGAGGCCATATAAATATAGATGATTTTAGAGATCCTGCTTTTATAAAATATAATCACTTTAATACTTCTCACCCTTATGCTGAAACAGTTCAACTGGCTTTAAAAGAGATAAATACTTCCCGGGAAAAACTTCCTATAAAACCGTTTTTTACCAGGGGTAATCCAGATGAACCAGCTCATCCGGTACATGAAATTCACAGGCTTATTGATTTTGTTATAGAAAGAAAAAGACATGATCCCTATGGAAGACATTATATACATATGGCTGTGTTTAATTTTGACAATAAGAATATAATTAATCACCTCTTATATGCTTATCATGAAGGGGTTGAAATCGAATGTATCGGAGGATGGGAACAGGTAAGTTCTATGGATTGGATTGAAAGTATTGCCCTTTTAAGACAGGAAGGGATACAGGTTTATGGTGTAGTCAGAAATACCCCTCATAAAGAATCCGGAGGAATAGCCAGTATGCATACAAAAATTATAATCTTTGACGGACAGGCTTCACTTTCTGCTTCTTTTAACCTTGATTTCCATATATGGGGAGGTAACCGGGAAAATTGTATAGTTTCTTATTCACCATATATAGCTTTACTTTATGAAAATATCTATCAGGCAATAAAAGGATCTTATTATATTTCACCAGAAATAAACCTCTCTTCACCATTTAATTCTTTTTACAGTTTTGCAACTTATAGGGCTCACAATGGAAAGGCTTATACATGCCAGGATATAATAATAAGAGAAATTGCCAGGGCAAAATATTCCATAATAGTAGTTATGTTTGATATAAATTATTTGAGTGGTATAAATGAATATGGCGAAAAAACTAATTGTATAATTGAACTTATAAAAGCACAACTAAGAGGTGTTCATGTAAAGATGATATTAAACGGATCAAGGGTTGAAGCCGGCCCTTTGCCTGAAATCTGGGATAAAGATTACAGAAGGTATCTTAAAGAACCTGTTCAGAATCTGGTAGATGCAGGTATCGAGGTAATAAGGCTTTATAATACCTGGGACATTTTCTCACCACTCCATCATAAATTTGCTATATTTGATGAAGAAAGTATTCTTACAGGATCTTATAACTGGTATACTGTGAGTACTGTATCAGATGAAGAGATGTCTCTTATAAGAGATAGAGAAATCGCAGGAAAATTTCTGGAGGAAGTTTATATAATGTTAAGGGATTTCAGATTAAAATATGGATAAAAAAAGCCTCAGGGGCTTTTTTTTCTTTTTTATTAAATTTTCATTGGAGTCAACCCATTTACCCCCCTTAATCTATAAAAAATAATTATACATAATATTTTAGCAGAAAGTTTTTTATTTGTAAACAGTTTTTTAAAAAATTGTAAATATTTTTATTATATAATGTATAACTCTTTTCAATCATATATAGCTTCTATATAAGATATTCTGGACGATTCTGCTCTTAAAGAACCTTCTCCCATTTTGAGTTCTATAGATCTTTCATAATATCTGTTAGCCTGTTTAAAATTACCGAGATCATTATATAAATCACCTATACATTTATAAATATAAGCCTCTCCTTTTCCCAGAGAGAGAGCTTTTTTATAATTTTCCATAGCATTCTCAAACAACTTATCTTTATGAAACACTTTCCCTGAATAAAGATAAGGAATAAAATTATCTGGCGCCAGGTGAATAGCTTTTTTAAGGCTTTCCAGAGCTCTGAAAGATTTATTTTTTTCAAGATAAATAAGTCCCATCAGATTGTAAACTCGAACATCCTCTCCCATAAATTCCAGTGCTCTAAGACAGCAGGAAAGTGCCTCTTCTAATTCTCTTTTTTCATAAAGACTACCTGCAAGATTATAGTATATCTCTCCACAGCTTGAATTTAACTCTAGTCCTTTTTTATAATGCTCTATGGCTTTTGATAAGATTTGTTGTTTTCTAAAAGAATTTCCAAGATTATTATAGGCATAAGCATAAGAAGGATTATTTTTCAGAGAATCCATAAAATAAAGGGCTGAAAGATCAAATTGTCCCAGGGTACTGTAAATACCACCCAGAGCATTTAATACCGTATAAGAAGAACTGATAGACATAGCTTTATTGTAAAAGCTTATGGCATCATCAAATCTACCTTCTTTATAAAGCTTCTTACCTCTATCCATAAAGGCATTGAATTTCACATTTTTCTGAACCATTATTTATAAGCCTTCAGTTATCAGCAGCCAGCAGCCAATTTTTATTATTATTGATGATAACTGATACTGCTGGCTGCTAACCATTATTTTTTACCGAATATCATATCTAAAAATCCTTTTTTCTTTTTATCTCCATCCTCTTCATCCCTGATAAAATTCAGATCCATAAAAGGACTCATAGCCATACCCATACAGCACATTAATGAAAGTTCTCTATCAATTATTATCTGTTTATCCATAGTACTTCCCTTGCTTGTAGGGAGGATGAATTTCTCAGCTTCAATTTTAAGCTGGCTGTTAATATGTTTGGGTAAATTTTTAAGTCCAAAGGCACCACCGGTAAAAATCAAACTTTCAAATTTATCAAGTCTGTAATCTGGCCCAAAAAACCTTATTGCTTTTAAAATTTCAGTTGTCCAGTCCTTCATATGGGGCATAAGTACCTGAAACAGATTATCACCAGAGCTCTGTGTCCATATATTAGCATCACATCTGGTTTTCTTTAACTCATCAGCTTTATCATAAGATACTCGTTCACTCTGCATAAGGACATGTGTCAGCTTATTACCTCCAAAAGAAAATTTCAACGTTTGAACCAGTACTTCGTCACGGATAAAAGTAAGGGATGTTCCTTCAGCTCCAAAATTTATTATGGCAATATTCTTTTTTCTTGATTCTTCCTGTATAAGAAGTGATAAAAGACCTGACATGGCAAAAGCATCTATAGCTATTTTATCATAGTTTAAATCTCCAAGCTTCAGAAACTTCCGCAGATTCTGAAGAGCACTCTTCCTTATACCTGTAACTCTTACCTTCATATTTTTCTCATCTCCCGGTATTGATGGTAAAAGTATTTCAAAATCGACACGGGTATCCTCAGGTAGTAACGGTATAAGCTGTGCAATATCCTTACCCATTATAGATGGTAGTTTTTCCGGAGGTGTAGAGGGAAGTTTTACAGTTCTTATAGAGATAGCATAGGGAGAAAGACATGTCACTACTTCAACTTCACTTTTTAGCATGGCCTTCAAAGTTTTAGCATTCAGTGATTTACTCAGAGTTACAGGATCTGTTATTATCCCTTTTGAAACTGTATTTTGAGGTGTTTTCGTGGAAGCTATAATTTTAGGAAATATATAGCCATTTCCATCAATATCCATCTGAAAAATCTTTATTTCATAGGAACCTATATCGAGAGCGACTATTTCTGAAAGTCTTTGTTTCATCACAGGAAGCCCCATAGATGTTCTCAACTTAAAACTACTGGAAAACAAAGCCGGTTTTTTCTCCTTCTGAAGAACCGGTTTATTAGTGCCTCTCGCTGCTAATAACTCGCGTATCTTAGAAGAATCCTTAATCTCAAATTTAATAATACTTTCACGTAAGCGGGAACTGGAAGCATAAGTACCACTGGCAGAAGGACCAGGTTTTTCTTTTATTTTCACAAGAGCTTCCTTAAATTTTTTGGCAGATATAAATCTATTTTCAACTTCCATTTCCATAGCCCTTGAAATTACAGCCTGCAACCCGGGAGACAGGTCTTCACGAAAATCACTCAGAGGAGGATATATAAAAAGATTTGCACTCACATCATCTTCTTTGTCTGTAGGATCATATCCTGTAAGAAGTCTGTGTAAGGTTACTCCCAGAGCAAAGATATCACTTTGAGGATAAGCCTTTCCGAGATATTGCTCGGGTGAAGCATAACCCGGTGTACCCACAAGGGTTCCTGTCTTTTTCTTATTAAAAATACGGGCCACACCAAAATCCAGAAGTTTTATAGTGCCATCATTCTGTTCCATAAGATTATCAGTTTTTATATCCCTGTGAATAATCATAGGATCGCGATTATGAAGGTAATCCAGAACATCACAGATTTGAAATCCCCATTTAATTACAGTTTCTTCATCAAGAAGGCAATCCTCATCCAGAGCAGTACAGATAATATCTTCCAGTGTATCCCCTTCAACATAATCCATAACCAGAAAATACCTGCCTTCTTCAATAAAGTGGTTCTGTACTACAGGAAGATTGGTATGTCTCAATCTGGCAAGCATAACAGCTTCATCTTTAAATTTCTGGATTGCATATTTTCTTTCATCATGATCTTTAAAATCATCGGTCATGATCTTTAAAACACAGGGTGTTTCGTCCAGATTAAGATCTTCAGCGAGATAAACAGAAGCCATTCCACCTGTGCCGAGAGACTGAACAACCCTGTATCTTCCATGATGAAGTTTTGCACCGGCATCTAATGTCCAGGGGATTATATTATAACCGCAGTGAGGACAGTAAGCAGTTTCTTCTTTAATTTTTTTACCACAATTATCACATTTTATCACAACAACTATAATTAACCTCCTTTATTATTTGAGGAGTCCATAAAACATTATAGGTAAAATTCTATTTTAAATCAAGGTTTTTATAAAATCCATGACAAAATTTTAATAAAAAATAAAAAAGTGCCTGCTTTACAGGCACTTCTCTATAAAATAAATTTATTTATCTTTCATCCATGAGGTTTTTATCAAGTCTGCCACGGCAGAAGGTTTTTCTTTTGCCAGAATTGTGAGTTCATCAACAGACTTCATAGTAGAAGGTGTTACGGTTACACTTCTTCCATGCTTATCATGCCCCAGGTCAGAAATGTTAGTAAAACCAGAGGCAGGGCTTAAGGTAAGACACAGTTCTCTCTGTATTTTATTACTTTTATTCTGTTTAACAAAGTAAAAAGTTAAATATATAAGAGACATTATCCCTATAGCAATGCAGAAACCCACAAGAACTGCAGGATTTATAGAAGATGCGGGAGCAGATGGCGGAACCGGTGGAACTGGAGGATTGGAGGCAGCAGTATTAATAAAGGGCTTATTCAGTACACTGATATAATCTCCCCGACCTGCTTCAAGGCCTACGGAAGCAGCCACGATCTGTTTAAGATCCTCTATATATTTTTCCGGAATACTGTTCAAAGCAAGAGCAACTGTCATTCTTTCAATCTTACCAGGAGAAGTCACAATTTTTGTCTGGTATGTATTAAGTTGATTGTTAATACGCTCTTCTATTTTTTCATAGCCGGCATCTGATTTATCGGGAGAATTATCGGTGTTTAATTTGCTATATTTCTCTTTAATTATTTCCATACTTATTGCATGAACACCGCTGGAATGAGGAAGAATCTCATCACCACAGGAAACAAAAGTCCCATTATTATTAACTATACCGATTGAACGGCCTCCTATTGTGATAATACCTTCATTTCCCTCTACAGAAGACTTGTTCTGAGAAACATTATCTCCGCCTCCGGGGTTACCATAAACTGTCATTAATCTTTCAGTACCATCGAAATTAAGCGTTAAATTAATTCTGACTTTTGAATTACCCTTTCCCAGTACGGAATCTAAAAATTCCTGAGTATTTCTGGTAAGTCTATCCTGCATATCATACTGACGGGCATGCTGAACATCGAGAGGAATACCTCCATTGGGGTCTTCACTTTTAATTATAGAATCTGAAATTATTCTACCTTCTTCATCAACAACTGTAATATTCTTTCTGTCAAGTCCCTCAACGGCACCGGCTACAAGACCCATTATACTCTCTGTCTGAGTATTATTTAATATATAACCATCTTTTTTCTCTATATATACAGATGCCCTGGCAGGAAGAATATCTTCTTCGAAGAGAGCATCTCTTTTAGGGACAATACTTACTGTAGCTTTTTTTATACCTTTCATATCGGTAATCATCCTGGCAAGTCTATCCTGTTCCTGTAAACGTGCCTCTCTCTGCCTCTCATCTTCAGTGGGAATAGCACTGCCCTTAGGAATTATCTCAAAACTTGAAGGCAACCCTTCTCTTTCGAAAATCTGACGCATTTCACCTGCAAGCTGACGTTGTCCCATAATATTAAATTTTTTGTCTTTTTCCTCAACGGAAAAATCCAGACCTTCTTTATAACCGGCTTTACTGAGGACACTTTTCATCTCATCAATATCTTCAGGAGAAATTTTTTGCTCATAAAGTGAAATAAGGCCTCTATCATACATAAAATTATTATAAATTATTCCCCCTGTAATAATTGCAATAAGAAAAATACAGGCCCCGATTTTTACGGTAAGAGGCCAGGAAAGAATCATATTCTTAATCATAATAAAGGGATTACTTTTTTGCTCATTTCTGTTTTCTGACATTCTGAATTTACCTCCTTTGAGAATTTTCTTTTCATTGTGTTAGTCGCAGAGGATTAGAAAAAAATTCCCTTATTTTACAAGAAAAAAGTTAACAGCTACTTTTTTAACAGAAATTTCAAAAATCCCTTATTATTAATGAGATTTTTCTTCTTTAACTTTGGCAAGTTCTTCCCGTGCTTCTGCAAGCTGTTTTGCGTATGCTTTCATATTTGCGACATAGGCTAGATCTGCATTTCTCTGATTTACAAGTTCCACTATTCCCTCCCATTACTATCATAAACACAAATAATACAAGTACCGTTAAAATTATAGATATCGTTACTATAACAGCATCAGCAGAACCTGCTTCTTTTTTAAATTTACCAAACAATTCTTTCGTCTCCTTCTTAATTGCTATTTAGTTTATTAGTACTTATCTGAATTATAATGCCTATTAACATAAGTAGCAATCCCGATAATGACGAATAAACAGTTAACAAATTTTCATATCTGACTGTCTTCTCTCTACTCCCGCCATAGAAGTAAAGATCTCGAGATTCATTTCCAGCATTTTACCATGGAGTAAATCCTTTAAGGCCCTTTCATAATGACTTGTTTTTACATCCGGTATTAAATCGCGTTTTGCCATTTCTGCCAGTACGATTACGTTTTGAATACGAGGTTCCTTCAGATTCTCACAAAAAACCTTTATCTCCCTTATACCACGTCTCTTACATTCCTCTGAGAGCTTTTCTGGTAAGATTTTTTTATCTTTACCAAGTCTTGTAGATAAAGGTTGCAAGAGGACATTATAATAAACCAAGGTACCTCCGTCTTTTAAATATGTATTTAATGCCCTCATAGCTTCATTTACTTCCAGGGCAACCAGCAGATCTGCACAGAGTTCCTTTATGAGAGGAGAATAAATACCATCTCCGATACGTATATGGGAAATAACGGTTCCACCTCTCTGGGCAAGACCATGAGTATCTACTCCACGAACAAAATAACCTCCATAATCACAGGCCCTTATGATTAATTCACTTAAAAGACCTGTACCCTGTCCTCCAACACCTGTTACATAGATATTAAAGTTATTATTCATTAATGTTCACCCCTTTTTCCCTGAACTATTGCACCTACAGGACAGACCTGTTTACAGGAACCATCTCCTATGCAGAGATCCTCATGAACCCATACAGTTCCGTCATCCTCAAGTTGATATGCAGGACAGGCAAATACTTTAACACATATATGGCTTTTATTGCATTTCTCATTTATTCTGACAGAAGGAGGAAGGCTTTTGCCGCTTTTTCTGAGCTGTCCTGACAATTTCAGCATACATGGATGTTTCGCAATAACTACATTAAAACTATCTTCTTCAAGGGCTTCTTTTACTGCCTCAGTAAGTTTATCCTGCTGATAAGTATCTACCTCACGTATACTTTTAACACCGAGTCCTTCTAAAACCTTTCTTATGGGAATTTTATCTGTTATTTCATTAAAATTTTTCCCTGAAACAGGATTATCCTGATGGCCTGTCATAGCAGTAGTGCCATTTTCCATTATAATTAAGGTATGATTGTGCTTATTAAAAAGAGAATTTATTATTCCCGGAAGACCTGCGTGATAAAAAGTGGAATCTCCAAGGAAAGAAATAACCCTTCTTTTCTCATTAAAGAGTGTAAGACCTGATGCAGTTCCGTTGGAATGGCCCATACAGATAAGGACTTCTCCAATATTATAAGGCGGAAGGAAACCAAGGGTATGACATCCTATATCTCCCACTGTAATATCTCCTTCCCTGAGAGCTGCCTTTATGGCGTGAAAAGCAGAACGATGGCCGCAGCCAGGACACATCTGGGCAGGCCTCAGAGGAACTTCACTCTTTTTCCCTTTCGCTTTTTCCGACAATATATCAGGCCAGGTATTTCGTAAGATCTCATAGACCTTATCAGGGGTATATTCTCCCATCCACTCTTCTATGTCTTTTTTGCCGATGATCTTTGTGTTAAGATTGTTATCGTAAGCAAAAGCTTTAATTTCCTTCTCGAGTATATCATCAAGCTCCTCAAGAATCTTCACTTCTTTATGACGGGACAGAAAATCTACAATCAACTTCTTTGGAAGGGGATAAACAGTTCCGAGTTTAAGTATATCAGGCTTTTCCTTTGCTTCTTCCAGAACATCCAGAAGAGAATAATAAGGAAGCCCATGGGTTATAACACCTCTACTATTATTCTTATTATCATCTATTTTATTTAAAAGAGAAGTCTCTATCAGATTTTGTATTTCAGCTATTTTAGATAAAAGTTTTCTCTTCATAGGAAATACTGCAGAGGTAATAGGAATATAAGGTCCATTTTTTACGTCAAACCTGGGGGTATTATCAAAAACTTTAGCTTCAAAAGAGTCAAAGAATACTTTCTCTTTTCCATGACACACATGGGTTGTAAGCCTCAAAATAACTGGTATTTGAAATCTTACAGATAAATCTACCCCTTCCTTAAACATTTTATAAACCTCTGTGGGAGTTCCCGGTTCCAGAACAGGTATATAGGCCATACGGGCATAATGTCTGTTATCCTGTTCATTCTGTGAGGAATTTGCTCCCGGGTCATCTCCAAGAACTATTATCATACCTCCAGGAGTTCCGAGAAGTCCTAACTGTACAAAGGTATCTGAAGCTACATTAAGACCTACACTCTTAAAGAACACACAGGTAAGATGCCCGTTTACCGAGGCACCGAAGGCAACCTCTGTGGCAACCTTTTCATTAACGGAAAATTCAAAATAAAAGGGCCTTTTTTCCTTCTCGATTGATCTGATTGCTTCCGCTATTTCAGGTGTAGGCGAACCGGGATAGGAAGTAACCACTCTCACACCTGTTTCAATCATAGCACGGACTATGGCGGTGTTGCCCATTAAAATCTCTGCCCCACCTGCCGGAGAAATAAGAAATTCACCAGGATTTTTCATACATTACCTCCATTATAATAATTCTAAAAATTCTTCCATAATTATTTTTATCTGACCGGGAATTGATTTAATATCTGATAGTTTTCCACTAATACTTTGATTTCAAAATAATTTCTTCTGCAAACTGTTCTTGCCTCTCTTATATATTCTCTAAGTACGGCAACAGGTAAGTTAGTATCCATCTCACAGGCCTATCTCTGTCCGGGCTCTTACGCAAAATCTATGATCCTGTTACAATGAAATCTATTATTACAGAATATACAGTTTTGCATTTATTTAAGTTATAACTTTCTCCTTTGACGGCATATCTTTTGCTCCAGAGCCCGGCCAGGGACAGGTGTGTATATTTAAAATTTTTTGGATACTTTTTTACCTGGAGCGGTACTAAGAGTACTTTTAAAAAAGTACTAATTTTTTTCTCCTATTTTTTTATTATTCTATTACCTGCTTTTTTTTGCCCTTCTTACAGTTCCTGCCGGTCGTCTTATAGGCGTTTCACAGGGAGAAGTTTCTAGCTTTACAGCTTTCCTTTTAAGACCTGCAGGTTTTCTGATGGACTTTACCGATTTATTTTCTGATTCAGCTTTTGTAACAGCCTTAATATCTGTAAGAACAATTTTTTTCTTTTCAGTCTTTTCTTTTCTTTTTTCTTCAGAGCCTTTGTTTAAGAGATTTTCTGAGGGAATTGTCCCTGTTTCACTTTTTATAGTACAGGTGTTTTTAATTATTTCCTGGTTTCTGACAGATAAAGATTCTTTTCTCTCCACTTTTTCTTCTATAACTGGTGTTTCATTACTCAAAACCATACATTCTTTATATTCCTTAACTTTTCTGTCAGATTTCCCCTCTTTTTTTATATCAGGTTTTATTGTAATAATTTCTTCAACATCTGAGTAAATAAGTCTTTCTAATTCCTTTATTTCTTCAGGAGTTAGTTCTTTTTTTTCTGGTTCCCTCTCCTCATCTTCAGTAAGAATTGTACTTTTACTCTGTAATGCTATTACCTGTTCATTTACATATTCTTCAATCTTTTGGTTTATAATTAATTTTCTGTTTCCTTCATAGATTTTCTCGATTCCACCTTCAAGGGTTTCTTCTTTTTTATCTACACAAAATCTATATAAGTAATCCAATCCTTCTTCCCATTCTTTAATTCCTTCTCTTAGCATTCTATCACAAATGGAAATTTCAAGAGTCCACCTGTCTAAATTCATATATGCTCTTTCATAATCATCATTCACTTCTCTTATAAGGGCTTTCATATGATCCAGTATAGGCATAAATATTGTTTCACTAATCTCGCCATCAAGAAATTTCAGAGAATTATCTTCTATTAAGAGGTAATTAGCAGTTGCAAATTCATCTTCTGGAATTTTTTTAAGTATATTATTTATAAAGTCCTCTTCTTCAGAGAGTAACTCTTCTTCCACCTGTTCTGATTTATCATAAATAGTTTTCATATTAACTGACGCCTTTAACTCTTAAGAGAAATTTTCTATAATCAAATTTTAGTGCATACTAAAAGAAGAGTCAAGTAGATAGATGAAATCTAATATAATTAAAAAGAAGGAATGGCCATATAATCTATAGAATTTGTTTAAAATCCTTTCTTTTTATAATCTCATGAAAATATCACCGGAAGAGGTGAAGATAATGTCAAAAAAAGAAGGCCTTTTTTCAAGATTATTTGCCAGAAAAAAAACATCAGAACTTTATACTGCAAAACCTCCGGAAGAGATGTTAGCTTATGAACTTCAAATAATTGAAGGTGATGATTCAGGAAAGTCCTTTGACCTTGGCGAAAATTCTGTATTTATTGGCAGAAAATTACCTGGAGATAAAAGAATAGATATGTTACTTATAACAGACAGGGAAGGATCTATATCAGGGAAACAGGCCAGGATTTTCTGGAATTCTGACAGAAAGGTCCATATAATTGACAGTGCAGGAAGTTCAAAACCAACAATTGTAAATGGAATAGCTATAAATAAACCTGCATGCCTTAAGGAAGGAAGTTATATTGTTATGGGAAGAAACACCCTGCTATATAAAAGAAAAGATATTCCCTCCAGACAGTATATCCAGAATACAAAGGGAAGTGACATTCAATTAAAGGATATACAAGATTTTCAGGAAGTAAATAGATTATTTGACGAATTTTCTCTTCAGAAAGAAGAACTTCCATCTGAAGAATTTCCATCTGAAGAATACATCTTTACAGAAGAAAATGAACATCAGGAGAAGTTAGAAGACTTCGAGAGCGGATATACCCTTAAGGTAATTTCCGGATTGGAAGAAGGCAAAGAATTTGAACTGAACAATAAGCTTATATCTATAGGGAAACTTACGGCAATGGAAAGAAAAGACTGGATTTTACTTGATACTTCCACTATTGCAATTGATCAGGCCACTCTCAAGTGGATGGATAAATACAACAAATTTGGTATACTCCATACCAGAGGTTCTATAGCTCCTACTTATGTAAACGATAGGGAAATTTCAGATGAGAAGTTTACTTTATTGAGAGATGGAGATATCATAGGAGCAGGAAAAATCAGGTTGATGGTTAGATATAAAGTCAGTGAGGTAGAAGAGGAACCGGATTATATAGATAAAGTAGTTGAAGATTTTAAAAGATCAGCCCGGGGAAACGCTGATTTTAGAGTAAAAGATATACAGGTAAGAGAATCATTTATTCCTTCTTCCAAAATGCTCCTACCAGAAATAAAAGATACGATTTCAAATCAATCCAGAGTACCTCCTTTTTCGAAAAGCTCTATTATATCTAAGGAACATAAAAAATCTTTTTCTACAATTATTCCTGCAGAACTGGAACTTTCTGATATTGGAAATGGTAAAGATAAAGATCAAAAGTCAGATCAAACTCTGGAAGTACCTTTTAAAGAAGGCCATATGTTTCAGATAGTTTCAGGTCCTGATAAAGACCGTGTATTTACTATAAGTAAAGCTATGGTGGAAAATAAACTTATTATAGGAAGAAAAGAATGGGAAAGAAAGGATATAGAAATTGCTGATGACAATATATTAGACCGCCATGCAAGTCTGACTTTTGAAGACATCTGGTTATTTATTAATCTTGAAGATGAAAGAGGAGAACTTCTTGTAAATGGATTATCTATAATGAGAAAAGGGCTGGAAGATGGAGATATAATAAAAATTGGAAATACAGTAATGGAACATTACCTGATAGGTTCTCATATGTCCAAGGGGACTACTCTGGAAATTATAGAAGGCCCGGGGGAAGGATTAATTTTTTCTTTAAAGAAAAAGCTGATACATATAGGTAGAAAATCTCAGAATAATAGTAGAAAGGAAATAGAACTTCCCAGAGATGACAGAAGTGTATCACGTAACCATGCCCGTATAGAAAAAAAGGGTAATAAATATTATTTAATTAATGAAAAGGTAAAAAATTTAACTTTTCTTAATGGTGTTTATGTTACAGAACCAAGACGTCTGGTAAATGGTGATAGAATTCAGATAGGTAATAATATTGTATTTTTATATAGAGCAATTGAAGCTCCTGTAGTAATCAGAGGAAAACAGAGAGAAATTAAAAAAGAAATTAAATATATAGAAGGGGAAGAGGTCCTTCTGGTAGGCGGTGGAGAAATCAAATCTTCAACTGATGAAGAAGCTTCTAAAGATTATGAAGAGATTGAGGAAGAAGATGAAGAAAGTAATGGAACGGAAGATTCAGAAGAGGATATGATACTTATTCCCGAAGGAGAATTCTTGATGGGTACAGATCATATAGAATGTGATGCCAATCCCAGACACAGTATAATGGTAAAAGCCTTTTATATTGATAAATATCCTGTTACCAATGATGAATATTCGACTTTTGTGAATAAAACTAATTATGAAAGTGAAGGTACCTGGAAAGAATATTTTACTGAAGGTAAAGAAAATTATCCTGTAGTTGCTGTTACATATAATGATGCAAAATCTTATGCCTCATGGAAAGGAAAAAGGCTAACTACTGAGGCAGAATGGGAAAAAGCAGCCAGAGGAGATGATGGAAGACTTTATCCATGGGGTAATAAATGGGATCCCTCCAGATTATGCAGTAAAGATGGAGGTTCTTCTGGAGAAGTAGATAGCTATCTGAAAGGAGCCAGTCCCTATGGTGTCATGAATATGCTGGGAACTGTCTGGGAATGGACTTCTGACCACTATTCATCTTATCCTTATAAACCTTTACCCGTTGATTCTCTCACAAAAGAGGTTGTTATAAGAGGAGGAGATGTCTTTACAGAATTAAAGGAAATGGGGCTTACCATAAGGGCCGGTATATATCCTGATGAGTACGTAGATGGTGTGGGTTTTAGATGTGCGAAAGACGTAAAAAGTGAAAAGTAAAAAGCTTTCACCTTTCACCTTTCACTTTTCACTTTTTCTTATTCCGGTATAAGATTAAAACAGCTTATCCTGTCGCTATCGAAAAGAAAAAGTGCTTCTTCCACATGATCTATACGATAAATTTCTCCTACATCTCCTAAATATACTCCCTTATCAATATTTCCATTTTTTGTATTTATTCCCACGAGTCCTGTGAAATCTTTTCTATCTTCTAACTGACCTTCCAGATAAACATAGGGATCATGGGCTTTTCTGCTCTCCATAAGAGTAAGTCTGTAGCTTCTTATAGATTCCGCCTCTCTGAGTCCTGCTGTATTACGATACTGTTTTACTGTTTGCCAGTAATACTGCTCTGATTTCTGATAGGCTCTGACTCTGGCATGTATAGCACTTTCTCCCTGAATAATATATTCATGGACGAGCACATAACTATTGAATATAAATAAACCTATCCCTCCTGTAAGTACTGTAATGAATATACCTGCGCTCAATCTGAAAGGCAGTGTTGTAGCCGCTGATACCGGTTTTTTTACACCGCTTTCCCAGATTTTATCACCTTGCTGAGGATCAAAGGCAGCAATTCTCATAGAGGAACTGAAAACTACCTTTCCATCGGAGTTTCTAAAGGCAAACATAGGACTGTCTATACCCAGATCTCTATGGTACAGTTTATCTCCTGTATATTTATTAAGTGCTATTATACAGCTTTTATCTCCAAGAATTACTCTGTCATCAAGTAAGAGGATATTTGCAAGACTCCCTTCTCCCAGTCTATAATCCCATATGAGCCTTCCATTTTCTAAATCTATTGCTGTTACTCCAAAGGGACCTTTCGATATCCATTTATTATTATTGGCATTATAAAAGAATCCTCCTCTCTGAGCCCATATAATACCTGTATTTCTTGTAATCATAAGTGAGTTGATTTCTTCATCAGTGAAATTAGATGCCTTTAAAATCTGAATAAATTCTTCATTAGAATATGTGGCGTTCTTCAGGTTCATTAAGATTATAAATTTATCTTCTGTAATTGTGTTTTTCATATTTTCCAGGATTTTATCATTAATTTCAATTACTTCTATAGTTTTCTCTTCAACTAATAGAGTTGGTACAAGACCAAGATTTTCAGTGTCCCACAAGAGTTCACCTGTTTCCCTGTTTATTCCTTTAACCTGTCCTTTCCCCGATGTATATATGATTTTTTCGGTAAATATAGGATCTGCATCTGTTTTTATGAGTTCCGGATCTCCTGCAGGATAGGTGGTTTGCCATAAGATATTACCTGTTTCAAAGTCCATTTTAGTAATACCATCATATAATAAGTAAAGTTCTGAACCACGTAGTACAGGTCTGTGATAACCGGAAAGATTGTATATTTTATAACCAAGCCAGGTGTCTTCTACTTTAGTCCCCAGAACTTCTTTATTAAAATCTTTTTCCCATCTTATATTACCTGAATGTATATCAATATTATACATATGTAGTATTAACATGGGTGATTGGGAAAGAGTTTCCGGTTTTAGATATTTTTGATCTGTTATATAAAGTATGGAAAGCTTATCAAGAAGAGGAATAACATCCAGAGGACGTCCATTTATATCCGGTGTTGACCATATGACATTACCACTCATGAGTTCCAGTGCATAAAGACTCGCATTTTCCACTATTCCTCCGAGTTTTTTGTCAGGATCACTTATAAGAACAATATCTGTCCCTTCTACAGGCCATACATGGTCTTTACTTATTACTACATCTTTTTTGCTCCAGAGAATATTACCGGTTTTTCCATCTATTGCCAGAAGATAATTTTTTGTTCCTGCCATTATAACCCCCAGGGAGGTAAACATCTCCCACTCTATATCCATGGGGAATTTCTTACTCCAAAGCCTTTCTCTGGCAAAAGCAGGTGATATGGTTGGTGAGAGAATACTTGTTATAAGAAAAAGTACAACAATTTTGTTTATTAACCTATTTACTAAAATAGACATCTTTAAAACTCCTTTTATTAAGATTATATTTTAAGCCTTCTGCTTTCAGCTTTCAGCTTTCAGCTTTTTAGAAATTATACGATATGACCTTATATAGTAATCTTTAGCTTATAACGTATAGCTATCTGCTGAAGGCTTATATATTTAAATATTATATCATATCTCATTCAAAACTCAGTAAAATATTTTTAGAAATTTTTTTATCCTCCATTTTGAAGCCTTATATGAAACTGATATTTATCAAAAGCTGATAGCTAACATCTGACTGCTGAAAGCTAATAATAAGTTAACAACTTGTTAACAAAATTTACTTTACTTTAAGTTATTTTGTTTTTATATTAGATATTATAATGTATAAATTGTTAGGAGAGTGTTTTTATGAAGATTTTAAATAATGAAATAAAATATACCCCTCCTTCTGCAGGAACTGTAAAGAGCAAGGCTTCAGAAGAAACAATAAAGATTCCCGGTGAAAGTTATATCAGCTCTTCACATGAGATTGATGAAGCTTTTTTGAAATCTCTTAATACATTAAAAGATCAGCAGGAGATTATTGCCAAAAAAGAATCGAATTCTACAGAAGAGAAAATTAAAATTGCTGTAAAAGATACAAGTGAAAGTGGTAAAAAATATGGACAAAAACTTGGTTCTCTTCTGGCTGCATCGCTGGGGACTCTTGCAGTTCCTATGGGACTTACACTTTTAATGCCTTCTTTAGCTCCAATTATGCTCGGACCTCCGGGACTTATAGCCGGTTTGATTGCTACAAGTCTGGAAGAAAAGTATATTGGCGTTGGAAAACATATAGGAGGTCTTATTGGACAGGGAGCAGGAGCAGCTGTGGGAGTCGCAAAGGGAGCTTTATCTGAAGGTACTGAGGAAGGTGGTAAAATTCAACTCCCTCTTAGAACTCCTACAGGAGCTGACCCAAAGGAAGCATTACTTCCTACACTTCTTCATAAGGCACAGAAAAAGATTCTTGGTAAGGTACCTGAAAGGACAAAAGCTACTGAAATTGGCGAAAATATAGGTGTTTTTGCAGGAACAGCTGCAGGTGGGCTTGTAGTTCCCATGGTAGCAGCATCTGTAATAGGAGGTCCCGTGGGACTTATTATGTCTACTTTAGTAGGTGGATTAACCGGTTTTGTAGTAGGCGGTATTGAAGAAAATTCTCTGGGGTTGGGCAGAGCCACAGGAGAACTTCTGGGTACAGTAACAGGGAAAGCTCTTTCAGTTCTTCCTGAAAAGAAAAAAGAAGCAGGTGAAGCTAAAGAAGCATTATTGCCCGGTCTTCTTCATAAGGCAGAAGAAAAGATTTCAGGAGAAGTAAAGGCAAAGACAAAAAGTGTTAAAACAGGTGAAAATATAGGTGTTTTACTCGCAATGGGCGCAGGAGGTGTATTACTGCCTCTGGCAGCAGGAGCAATTGGTGGACCCGTGGGACTCTTCCTGGCCAGTAATACAATAGGAACACTTCTGGGTATTGCTCTTATGGGAGTTGAAGAAAAAACTCTGGGTATAGGCAGAGCTGCAGGAGAAGTGGCAGGAAAAATGGCAGGAAAAGTCCTTGGCGATAAAACAAATACTGAAGGTGCTGAAGATTCTTCCAAATCTGGCCCTATAGAGAAAGCAAAAAAAATAGTTATGGCCGGTATGAGTATAATGGCAGAACCTATGATGGGCTTTTTGCTTGATACAACACAGATAGCCAACAAATTATTTGCTGAAAAGCCTGTCCTTGTTATGAATTTTGAGGAGAGAACTCCTGAGGTAAATAAAGAAAGGGTTGTAGATAATTTTATAAAACTTGCAGGAATAAATGGTGTTCATCCTAATGAAGAAGCTATAGGGAAAGAATTATGTGCTCAACTGGATGCTTTAAAAATTTCTTATAAGCAGGATGAAATAGGAAATATTATAGCTTCTATTCCAGGGACAGTTCCCGATTCTCCTACACTGGTCTTTAGTGCTCATCAGGATACTGTCTCTAAAACCTCTGCTGATGCTATAAGAAATGACGGTGTTACTATTTATACTGATGGAAAACATATTCTCGGTGCAGATGACAGAGCAGGTATTGCAGTAATACTGGAAGGTGTTAATTCGGTAATGGAACAGAATCTTCCCCATCCTGAAATAAAACTTGTTTTTACGGTGGGAGAAGAAGTGGGGCTTGTAGGAGCAAGTAAATTAAAACCGGAAGATGTAACAACTCGACCTGCTCTCGGTTTTATTATGGATTCTACAGATAAAAATAATCTTCATCTTACAAATGATGCTGTTTTAACAAATCCAAAATCCCTTAAATTTAATTTCAGTCAGGAAAATCCTCTGGTTCAGGTAGTTATGAAATCTCAGGCAGATGCCGGCATAATGCCAGTGCCAATTCACGCTCCTGTCGTAGCAGGTGCAGGTACTGACGGGAATACACCTGCTTTAAATAATAAGCTCCTTAAGAGTATTGCCATAGGTATGGGACATAAAGATCTCCACACACCTCTGGAACGTATAAAAATTGTTGATCTGCAACAATCAGCTCTGGCAGTAATGGGTTTTATTACCAATAGTTGTGATTTGAAAATAGATGAAAAAGGCGAGATAGTTCCAAGATATCCTGTTACATAATTTTCATTATATTGTGTGCTTTTAATAAAAGAGGAAAGCTTCCTAGCTTTCCTCTTTTATTCCGGGAAGAATCTATCAATTCAATAGATTTTTTATAATTTTCTATAATTTCTTTAAAGATTTTAACTTTTTCTGCATCTTCTTCTATTTCCTGTTTCAGATAAATATTATCTATTTCTTCTTCTATTAACATTATAAGTTTTCCTTTTTCAAGTTTAGAATTGAAATACTTTACGAGATTATTTAGTATTATATTTTCATTCTGAAGTAATAGATCACTTCTGTCAAGCATAAGAGTATTAAGGGACTTTGCTATAGATAGAAGCTGAATACCTGTTATAAAGTTGAGTAAACACTTATTATTGAAAAATAGAAGGGTCTCTTCAAGAGCGAAAAATATGAGGTTAAGAGCCAGATAAAAGTTAGTAAATAGTAATTCCGATAATCTATTTTCAGGTTCTTCCTGTGTTTCTTCCTGTAAGTTTTTAAGTATATATATTACTGTCTCCTGAAGAGCTTTAATAATATATGAAGAGTCTTTTACCGGGATTTTTTCGGTTTTTATCAATTTATCTATAAGAAGACCTGATGTTTTCATCCCCTCAGGGACTGACACGGAAAGGGTCTGATATTTTATAAGGTCCAGTAAATTTTCAGTCCAGCGGGATAATCTGGCAGGATCTTTTAGAGCTTTAGGACCCGGAGTTGATAAAATTTTAAATTCTTCACAAAATTCTTTATTTAAAAGAACATCTGTAAATAAGAGGCTTTCTATATTTCCCGGAAGAGTTAAATTAATGATTTCTTTTTTTATCACCATATGTTCAGGAGATTCATACAGTCTATCGAGATATTCCGAAAATAACAACAGGGCTCCCACATATTCTATTATATACTGGCCTATATTTGAACAGGCCATCAGATCTTCTGGATGAAATCTTTCTATTATTCTCAATTTTCTTTCAAATCTATCTAATTCCGAGAGAAGAAAGCGATGGGTAATTCCGAGAAGTGTAACCTCTATCAGTTTGTTCTTTGTATAACCAGTGGAACTGAATATATGCTTTCTTATAACTCTACTCAGGGACTGGCAAAATCCGCTTTTAAGAATTTTCTCACATTCCTCTGTAGAAAGAGAAATGTCTATCAAGTCCAGGGAATCCTTCATCTGATAACTTTTTAATATGATTTCATAAACCTCGGAGTTTCTCATAATTCAAGTTTATATTATTATCTTCTGAAATTCAAGTATTTTTAAAGAAGGAAAGTAATATATTAGGGCGTATATATAAGCAATCAACAGTCTGCAATCAGCTATGACCATTATAATTTTCCATGAAAGCTGACTACTGACCGGTAAAAGCTAATAATGAAAGAGGTAGAAAAAGTGCAAAATCTTCTGGTGGAAACTATAAAAAAATTTAAAGATCTCTGTGATTATCTGGAAATAAGGATAGAAGATTATGAGACTACAAAAATTGCCATAAATACAGAGGAAACAGAGAGAGTAGGGACTTCCCTTGAAAAAGGTGGTAATGTAAGGGCTCTGGTAAAAGGAGGCTGGGGATTTTCTTCTTTTAATGATATTAACTTGCTGGAAGATTATACCCGTAGAACCATAGAGTATGCTAAAAATATGGGGAGGGGGAAAAGTCAGTTTTATCCTGTTTCTCCTGTAGTTGATAAAGTAAGTGTTAGACCTGTAATAGACCCGCGAGGTATATCCCTGAGAGATAAAAAGAAACTTCTGGATGATTACAATAAAATAGCCTTAAATTATGATAAAGAAAAAATCCGAAACTCTATGCTTATCTATTATGATCAATTTAAAAAGAAATATTTTTCTACTTCTGAAGGAACATATATAGAACAGGAGATACTGGATCTTTTTGCAGTAATTAAAATTATTGCTACAAAAAATGGCATTGCTCAATCTGCAGTTGTAACAGTAGGAAGCTCAAATAATTTTGATGTATGCCGAAATTTAGAACAGAAAATAGAAGAAGCCTGTGAGACATCTTTAAAATATCTTGATGCTTCCAAAGTAAAAACCGGGGTCTATACGGTTATCTGTGACCCAAAAGTAACAGGCACCTTTGCCCATGAAGCTTTCGGTCATACCTGTGAGGCAGATCATTTCTATAAAAGCGAATCCTTACAGAAAGAAATGAAACTGGGAAAAATCTTTGGAAGTAAAATTCTTAATATTTATGATACAGGTCTGGATGTGGGAACCAGAGGTTATATGAAATATGATGATGAAGGTGTAAAAACAGAAAAAACATATCTTATAAAAGAAGGTGTTCTTGTTGGAAGACTTCATTCCAGAGAAACAGCAGGTATACTGGGGGAAAAGACTACAGGTTCCGCAAGAGCTGTAAATTATCGCTTCCCTCCCATATGCAGGATGAGAAACACCTGTATAGAAGGAGGAACATCTACTTTTCAGGATATGATAAAAGATATAAAACTTGGTATTTACGGTATAGACTTTTTGTATGGTTCAGGAGGAGAAATGTTTACAGTTGCTCCTGCGTATTGTTATATGATAAGAGATGGAGAACTTGCTGAACCTGTAAGAGATGTTAAAATAACAGGAAATCTTTTTGAAACTCTTAAGAATATAGATATGATAGGCTCTGATTTTACGATCAATGACTCAGGAGGCGGATGTGGTAGAGGTGAACAATGGCCTCTTGCCACTACAGAATCAGGGCCTCATATGAGAATACAGAATATGTCAGTAGGAGGAGAATCTTAGTGGAAAATCTTACAGAAATTTTAAAATCTTCTTCCCTTAAAACTGAAGAGAGTGAAGTATTTTATTTGAAAACTGTTATTGATAAATTAAAATTTGAAGGAAATGAATTGCAGAGTATGACAGGGAAACAGAGTGAAGGAACAGGTCTTCGTATCAGAAAAGATGGCAAAATAGGTTTTGTCTCTTCCTCTGATCCTGAGAAGGATATAATAGAGAGAACCATTGCCAGCTCAGAATTTGGAGATACCTCTCCTTTTAAATTTGCTCAAAAGAATATAATATTCCCTGATGATGGATATTTGAATGAGAATATAACAGCACTTCAAATGGATTCTCTTATAGATAAAGGAGAAAATATAATAAAAGAAATAAGGGCCTTTGATAAAAGGATAGATGTGAATATAACATTTGAAAAAGCCTTTGAAGAAGTTAAGCTTTTAACGTCCTCCGGATTCTCCGGCAATTATAAAAAGAATTACTACTATATGATGATTAAAACCGAGCTAACAAGGAAAAATGATATATTTCAGATCTATAAAGGTTTCTCTGACAGGGAAACTATAGGCAGGGAAGAAAGTTTCATATCAGATATATTATTTGATATAGAACATGGAATGGAAGTAGTAAAAATAGAGAATGGTAAATATCCTGTTTTATTTGCTCCTGACGCCATTGAAGATTTACTTACCAGCTTTATCTCCGGTGTGAATGGAAATAAGGTGTACAGAAAAACGTCACCTCTTTATGCAAAATTGGGAGAAGAAATTTTCGACAAAAGAGTCACTGTCTGTGATGATCCTACTATTTCTGGAGGAACAAACTCCTGCCCCTTTGATGATGAAGGTACAGAGGCTAAAAAAACTGTTCTCATAGAAAAGGGTATCCTTAAAGGTTTCCTTCTGGATCTTAAAAATGCCAGAAAACTGAATATGACTCCTTCGGGAAATGCCTTTCGTAAGAACTGGATATCTGGAAGAAGTTACGAGTTTTATCCTTCAATAAATTTTGCCTGTATTACAATAGAACCTGGAAATATACCGAAAGAAAATCTTTTAAATGATATGAAAACAGGAATTCTGGCAAAAATGGTTCCTGATTTTTCTATGGGTAATATTCAGAATGGTGATTTTTCAGGAACCATATGGAGTGGATATAAGATAGAAAATGGGAAGATAAAAGGAAGATTAAAAAATACGGTCTTAACAGGAAATCTTTATAAGCTTTTTAAAGAACAACTCCTTGAGATGAGTTCTAACATATATTATACTATGTCATCAAATTCCAGAGTTCCTTATATGTTATTTAAAGATGTGGAAGTGACCTCCTGGACAGGAAATTAGACCAGGTATGGAAACAGACAGGTTAGTATCAATCTCACAAATCTGTTCCTGTCCGGACTCTTACGCAAAATCTATGATTCTGTTACAATGAAACCTGTTATTACAGAATATAAAGTTTTATATTTATCTATACTTTTGCACTTTTTAAACAAAGCCTTATTCTACCTTGCAGGACCTCCGCGAGAGATGTCCTTAGGGGACAACAATTTTTCAAAATTCTGCAAAAGTATAGTATATATATTTAATAAAGTAAATTAAATATTTGTTACTAATGTTAAATATTTGTTACTAATGTTACAAAAATGCAAATAAATTTCTAATTAAATAAATCTTCATAAAAATTTACAATCTTCTTTATATTATTCACCAAGACTCAGTAAAGGTTGACCTGTACCGGTTTCTCCCATAGCCTGAAGAAATTTTTCCTTAACTCTGGTTTCTATAATTCCGGTGTCAGACTTTTTACTCAGTGGAATCTGTCCACCAGCCATTACTCTGTGGCCACCGGACATACCCATTCCATTTATAACCTGGTGGATAATTGTTCCTGCATAGGGGTATATAGTAGTTGTGCGAAGAGAAATATTCAGTGTATTATCATATCTACCCATACAGAGAGCGGCTTTTGTTCCTGTCAGACGAATAAGTAAGTCTGCTATTTCGGCAGGGAGATCGGGTCTGTGCATATGACCCATGACAGTTACTACTGCTTTTCCATAAACCATGGTAGAACGCAGGGCATTGTCAAGGGCACGAAAATAGGAAATTGGTAATTGAGCCTGTTCTACCTGGGATAATTTATGGTGATCCACATGAGCTAAAAGATAAAAATATGCGTACTCATCTGCTTTTGATGTAATTCTCGACAATCCTCTCGTATCTGTTTTTAGACCATAGAAGAGTGCTGTGGCAAGACATAGATCCAGCTTTACTCCAGCTGACTCCAGATACTGAAATATGATAGTTGATGTAGCTCCAATCTCTGGTCTTAGATCTATATACTTGACCTTATCCATTGCCGAAAGGTTAGGTTGATGATGATCAAAAACCATAGAAGGATAGATGTCTTTTGGTAAGAGATTATAACCGCTTTCAGGCTGTGTATCAACCAGAGCAATAGATGAATAAGAACCAATATCTCTTAAAGATTTTACCTTTCTCCAGTCCGGTGTCAGATATTTTAACATTGCTCTATTTTCCACACGACCTACTAGGCCTGTATAGATTAATCGACTCGGTATATTCCATACCTGCTTTAGCAGGACAGATAAACCATAACCTGCAGCAAGTCCATCCGGATCAGGATTGTGATGAGTCATTATAAGAACAGGTCCTCTCCTGCCGGTAGCTTTATAAAGCATTTCCAATTTATTTGCATCGATGGGATTTGGGTTATTAGTTATCAAAAATAATTTTACCTTTCTACATTAGAGTAATTATTATTTACTATAAATTTTTTCCAAAAAAGCTGCTAATATCAAAATAAAAACTTTTTTCTTTACCACAGGACTGGCATTCACATTTAAGTCGGTCAAAAGGTCTATTGTCCTTAAACAGGAGGGATTGCATTTTACTCTTAAGAGGGCCTCCACATTCACATTTCTGTATTGAAATATAGCTGTATTCTTCAGAAATACTTGAAACTACAATGGCCTCATCCTGAGAATACTCTTCAGACATGATCTCAACTCCTTTATAGAATTCAGGGTTTACGGGTTTATTAAGATATCTTATACCTCTAAATCTTCCATTACTTTTTTCGGATTGTAAACGTTTACGGATTTATTAAGATATCTTATACCCCTTTATCAAATAACTATAAATTTAATATGATTTCTTCGAAATCTTTGTATTCTTTTCTTGCCGCTTCCTGAGCATATGTACGGCAGGTATTAATTTCATCAAAGTGATCTCTTAATAGTGATAGAATATTTTTATCAAGTGATGAATTATTCGCCATTTCTTCTATTATTTTCATTGCTCTATCTGGAGACATACCCTTTCTATAGGGTCTATCCTCTGATAGAGCAGTAAATACATCTGCCAGTGCCATAATTCGTGATCCCAGGGATAAATCCTGTTTTTTCAGGTGAAAAGGATAGCCACGTCCATCCATTCTTTCATGATGAAAGGAAGCCCAGTTATTAATAATATCAAATTCAGCAATATTTTCAAGAGTACGATATGTATAGTAAGTATGACTTCTTACAATACTGAAGTCCTCATATGAAAGGCTTCCTGGTTTTTCAAGTATTTCTGTCGGTACAGCAAGTTTACCAAGATCATGGAGATAGCCTGCAACTTTCATTATCTGACATTCTCTATCAGAAAAGTTAGCAAGTCCCGCCAGTGCCTCTGCTGTAGCAGCAACCCCACTTGTATGGGTAGCTGTAAAATGGCTTCTAAAATCTATAATCTGGCAGAAAAATTTAGCCAGACTTATGAGTTCTTTCATATTTAATTCAACATCAGGTAGATTTGATCTTGATGCAAGGATTGAGCCTATTGATGAAGATGCTGCATCAAGCCAGAAAAATTCTTTTTTAGTTAAATCCTTCAGTGCAAGAACCAGTTCAGGCATAAAAATTTCTCCACTATTAACCTTAATTTTATCATAAATTTCTTTTGTCATGGTGAGAATATTCTTCTGTTTTTGTATCAATACACTTATCCTATCAGCCAGATGTAAAATATGACAGCCTATGTTTATCTCTTCATCCCTTCTTCTGATTCCTTTACCACATTCCCAGGGAATATGGTGATAACGTACCAGTGGAGCAAGTTTAGAAAAGGGTGCGAAATTTTTGAGTAATAAATAACCTGTTTCAGCGTGTCTTTGAGGATTTTCCAACTCAAACTCAAGAGTAGAGAGCCTATCTTCAAGATAAAGAGCACCGCTGTCATGTAAAAGTCCTGCTAAAATCAGATTATTTTGTTCTTCAGAAGACAGGCCGATTTCGGAAGCTATACTGAAGGAAATATAAGCTACCTGTTTATGATGATCCACTAAAGAAGAATTAATCATATCCATAGCTTCAGAAAAACACATTATTATATTAAATAATGGGATATGCAGTTCTTTTATCATAATTAAGCTTTCAGCAATCAGCAATGAGTTTTTAATGAAATTACATAATCAAAATTCGCAAATTTTAGTTATTAGCTCATATAAATTTTACTTTTTGCTATAATTATATAGAAATTCTTTAAATAATTTATAAATCCTCCAGAATAATTTAAGAGTACAGGAATTTTCATTTTTGACCAGAATTTTCTGGATACCAGGATTATCAAAAGCTCATAGCTGATAAAAATAATTTGACAAATTGTATAATTATGTGATAAGTTTACTTGAATTCAGAACTAATTTATTATCTGAGGAATATTATGAACGATAGTAACATCTGCTTGATCTATAATCCTATTGCCGGTATTTCCATGCGTGGAATTACTAAATTGCAACCAGTTGAAGATATTATAGAGGTTTTTTCTGAAAAAAAAATTTCTATTACTATTAAAACTACAACTCAGGCATCTCATGCTACCCGTCTGGCAGAAGAATCAGTTCGACAGGGATATACTCACATAGTTGCCTGTGGTGGAGATGGAACCATAAATGAAGTAGTTAATGGTATAGTAGGCAGAAAAGTAGCCCTCGGAATTATTCCTTTAGGTACAGAAAATATACTTGCCAAATCCATGAATGTACCATTGGATACAAAGCAGGCCTGCCGGCACTTTTTAGAAGCCCCTGAAAATATCTGGGATGTAGGTGTTGCCAATGGAAGACACTTTTTAATTATGTCAGGAATTGGTCTGGACGCAAGAGTAGTATACGAGATGGAGCCCAAACTAAAAAAAGCCATGGGTAGTCTGGGATTTATCCTAAAAGGTGCTCAGGTTCTTTTCTGGGAAAATGAAAGAAAAAGCACCAAAGCAAAAATTCGCTTTCTGGATAAAAATCTTACTTTCGAAACACCTTTCTGGCTTATAGTAGTGGGAAATCTTGCTTATTATGGTGGCAGGTTAAAGCTGGCTTTAAAAGCTGATCCTTCTGATGGTAAACTCGATGTAATTGTATTTCCTTTTTCTAATGATACAGTTGATATTGCTACAAGAGTAATAGAAGTTTTTACGGAAACGCATCTCGAATGGGGTGATCTTCCCTATTATACATCAACGGAATTTGAAATTATTACTGAACCCGAAGTTTATTGCCAGATAGATGGAGAACTTCTTGGGAAAACACCTGTTCATTACTCAATTAAGCCTCTTTCAATAAGAGTAAAGTTTTAGCAGGACGAACCTCATGTTTGCCTCAATCATGCCTATTTTAAATGGAACGTACGGCTACGAAGAGAGTTTACTTTTATTTCATTTTTTAAAAATGGAAATTTCAAAAAAGGTTTTTTACCTGAAGGAGTTACTCTGTACCAGACTTCCTGGATATTAGATATGGTGTAGACCCAGTATCCGTCAGGAGATAATATATCTGTAGCGCCATGTATATCTGCTTTTATTTTTAATATATTATCTGTCTCTTTCCCATTCAATGTGGAAGGTTGAAATGTTATTGAAATAGCCGGTTGTTTTGTTAAAGGTAAGTTAAAACCAAGTCTTTTTTTATTTTTATCTATTTTATAATTTTGCCAGGTATAAATAGTTTTATCATTACCATCGGTAGATAATATTGCTTTTAATTTAACATCTACTGAATATAATTTACCCTGCTCCGGTACCTTTATAGAAAAAGATGGTACAGGGAAAGATTTTATTCCAAGTATATTGTCTCCATATCTTATAATAACTATTATAGTACCACCGGGATAAAAAGTTAATGAAGGAAATTTACCAAGAACCGGGACATAACCGGCACAATAGTAGCCGTCATTAATTTCTTTCATAATTACTCCTCCCTCAAGTGTGTCTTTTAATATTTGTGATATGGGAGGATCCTTAGAATTTTTCAATGAGAAAATTTTTACTGATGCACCTTTTAATGGCTTATTATTAAGAAGTATTACCAATTCAGAATAGTCTTCTCCTTTATCTCTGGGTGTACCTGAAGGATGAATATAACCATAATGGGTACAACCTATATTTACCAGCAGATCTTTTGAAGAGATTATATGAGGAGGTTCCAGATTATTATCTTCCGCAGTTGTAATTAAAGGTGTTGGAGTAACCTGTGGCAATTGAGATTGCTCTTTAAATAAAGTTACAACTCCTGTCAAATCAAATTCTTCTTTTATTATTTTACCATAAAGAACTGGTTTTACCTCTATAATTTCTTTTATTACATTCTGAGGAATTATCTCAGAAGATGGAGGAATATAGAAAAAATTAAGTTCTCCTTTTTCATCAGGTGATATTATACTCCATCCTTCTGCATTAACTGCTGGATTTATAGTTCCATATGACTCAGGATTTAATCTGACAGCAATTTTTATATTATCACTTATATAGTCTCTTATATCTTCTCCTTCTTTATTTAAAAGATCAGATACCCTGCAGTTTATATGTTCATCAGATGGAAGGGTAAGCTCATTTTTTTCTAATGTCAGAGTTCCTCTCAGGGGTAATTCTTTATTTTCTATTATATTTGTAAGAGGTGAGAATTTCATTTCCAAATCGGTAAGAGAGTTAAAGAGAAATATATCAAATTTTTCCCCCACACCACGAAGATAAGAATTTTCAAAGACTGCATAAGCTTTTCCTGTAAAGGTATTTAAAAAACTCCCTTCTATAAAAATCTGTTCCAGATTCTCACCGAATAGGCCTATATTAATAACCATTAAATAAGAATATCCTGCTAAATCTGTTTTTATATTATTATATTGAAATTTATTTGTTTCTGTTAGCTCAATAAATTCTTCTTTATTTATAATCTTTTTTTCAGGAGTTATTTTGATACCGGATATGGCCAGTGCTTCAAGTAAATCCTGAGTTATTAATTTCCCGATTTCTTCAGAAGAGGACTTTAATTCTTCCTTATCTGTTTCGATAAATATATTTATAGATAACTTCACATTTGTGAAGTTCTTTTCCTGACTGTATACATGGGTTTTAAATATTATTATTGAAGACAGAATAATAAAGTAAAAACAGAGTTTTCTTAACAGATTAATTCACTCCCTCGAGAAAATTTTATAATTTTCCTCATAACTTTCTATAAATAAGTGAGCAGTAAGCAGATAGAAATTGTCTGTTCACTGCTCACTATTCTCTCTAATTATTCTATAATCACATATATTTTCCCCCTGAAATTCTTATTTAATTACTTTAAAAATTTCAAAAATAATTGACTGATTACTGGTTAAAGACTATAATATTTTCAATATACTTTGGAAATTTAAAGAGTAAAGGATAAGCAAAAATTATGTTTATAAAGAAAGTTATTATTTCACTTATTATTTTGTTTCTTTATCAATTTCCCTGTTATTGTAACGATAAGGGTAACATCAGCGCTTCCAGAGAGCAGGCAAAAGTTCAATTTGATACCGGGAAACAGGACTATTACGATAAAGGTAATTATTTAAATGCCCAGGACTATTTTATGAAGGCTATTGAATACTATCCCAATGAGATTGAGTACCACAGATTTCTGATTGATTGTATGGTTGTTAAAGATAAATCACCGGAATCCTTTGATAAAATTATTAAATTTTATCAAACACAGATTGGTATTAATTTTTTACCCTGGAGTGAAAATAGATCTTCTTTATACTATGGACTAGGTCGCTGTTATTTAAAAACCAGTAAACCAGATAAACAAAAAGCTACTGAATATTTTGATAAATCACTTAAAATAAATCCTCGTAATGACTTTGCCAGGGATATACTTAAAATAGCTAAACATCAAAAATTAACTGTAAAAGTACCTAACAGGACATTATATAAGGATTATATGACATATGGTACTGGTGGTTTAATTATATTTGGCATCTTAATGTTCTTTGGACCTGTGAGAAGCTATATAAAAAGTCGTCAGCCCAAATTTACAGGATTACTATTTCTATTTAATCCCGGTGGTGAAAAGATTGAAGATCAACTACTTGAAAGATATAAAAGAGTTGATAATATAACTATCTCTGTTGGTTCAGACCTGAAGTGTGGTATTGTTATACCTACTGCACAACCTCTTCACGCTTTACTGAAAGCTGAAAAGCTGGTTTATCAATACAGGGTAAATATGATCCCTCAGGGAGGAGCAAAACTGTTTCTTATTACCAAGGAAAGGGATCAGAAGGGTAATGAAACAGGGGTTTCTTTTACAGTGCCATTTTCCGGAGGAATTCTTTATGACAGTGATGTTATAAAATTTGGAGATTATTTTTTTCAGTATATAAACTCTACGATTCCTAAAAGATCCCAGGAAGAAATTTTACTGATGATGCCCGGTCTCCATCCTACAGCAATGGTTCAGAAACCGGATGAAGAACAACAACCTCTCAGTATGTCTGACGATACATCAATGCAGTCTTTACCTGATGGTTATGATAAAGAAAAAGATTTAAAAGAAAAGATACTTGCAAGAAGAAAAGAAGATTCTGAAGAAAAAGCTGAAGATCTCGGAGTCCCTGCATTTTCAGGATCTTTTTTCTTTTCCCAGGATAAGGAAAAAGAAATAAAAGATGCTATTGCCAGAGCCAAAGCAAGAATACAACTTGCCAAGGAAAAAGTAGAGGAAAAACCTGTTGTTCAGGAAGATGAAGAAGAAGAATATGAACAATATATGAGTATTGTAGGGGTTACATCTGTCCAGGCCGGTGCTCTTACTGGAATAAGGGAATATGAGGAATATGATGATGAAGAGGAATATGAAGAAGTAATACCTTCTAAATCCACAAAAATTACTCCTTCTGAGGTGGAAAAGATTACTCTCCCGGAGGTAGAAAAAATTACCCCTGTTAAGCCAGAAGAAATTACTACTGCCAGTGAAGAGAAAATTACAGAGGTAATAGAAAATAAAGCAGAAAAATCCTCAGAAGATGAGCAGGAAAAAGTAAAAGAGGTAATAGAAAATAAAGCAGAAAAATCCTCAGAAGATGAGCAGGAAAAAATAAAAAAAGAAAGTATAAGAGATGCCATAATGAAGGTTAAAACACGTCTGAAAAAAGATGAGGATAAAGAAGATGATACTTCTGAAGAGGAAGAAGTTATGGCTTTAGGTATGGGATTTGGAGAAGATGATGAAGATACGGAAGAAGAAGTAAAAAAAATTAAAAAGAAAAAAGTTGTAAAGGTAAAAAAAGTTGTAAAAGCAGTTCCAGACAGGGTAGTTGATAAGAAAGAAGTGACAGAAGGGACAATTCCTGAAAAGAAAAAAACTGGTACTATTAAAAAGAAAGTGAGTAAAACGAAAAACGATACTTCCAGAGGTATAGAAGAGAAGGTAAAAGCAATTGAAGAGACTATGTCCAGGTCTCTTGAAGAAAAATTTATAAAGTTAGATAAAGAAAAAATGATTAAGAAAATAATAAAGAAAAAGATTGAAAGTTAACAATCATAATCAGACAGACAGATGAGAGACGTAATGAGCAATGGTTTTCCATTACTCATTACTTATTACCTTTTGCATTCACTATATAAATTGATTTAATTTCTCTAATATTACATCTTTGGGTACATTCCCTATAATATTGTCAGCTATTTCTCCGCCTTTGAATATTTTTATAGTAGGTATACTTCTGACACTATATTTTCTGGAAGTCTCAGGGTTTTCATCTACATTCAATTTATATACCTTTGCTTTCCCATCATATTCCTGAGCTATTTCTTCGATAATGGGAGCTATCATTCTACAGGGACCACACCATGGTGCCCAGAAATCTACTAATACGGGAATACTGGACTGTAATACCTTTTCTTTAAAATTTTTATCTGTTACATGCATTTCTTCGCTCATATTTACACAACCTTTCTTTGAAATTAGCCTTCTGCAGTCGGCTTTTAGCTCTCAGTCCTCTATACCTTCTTCTGTTTTTAGAAAACTAATTATATAACAGGAATGAAAAGCTTATAATTTCAAAATTTTTCAGCTCTTATTCCTTAAGCTGACTGCTGATAGCTTATTAATTATTTGCACTAACTTTTAATTATACCATACACTTTTTCTTAGAACAAGATGGTTAAAAGATTTTTTAAGTATATTACTTGACACTAATAGACTCAGAGAGTATAATTTAAAAGCATTAAGGTTTATAATTTTTATAAATCAAAGGAAGATTTTTATATAATTGATTTCAGAATAAATGGAAATTGTGTCTTTACCTTAACTATTTTTGTCACTCTTTTAGAGGAGGTGTTATTGTTTGTAAAGACATTCTTATTTCAAGTACTTATTCATTTTAATTTAAAATATTTAAGGAGGTGTGGCTTGATTGGTACATTAATAAACCAATCGAGTATATTAAATGTCCAGAGTAGTTGGTATTGATCTTGGTACGACAAATTCTGTTATTGCTGTTATGGAAGCGGGTAAGCCTGTTGTTATCCCAAATACCGAAGGTAACCGTTTAACTCCTTCAGTTGTAGGCTTTTCCAAATCGGGAGAACGACTTGTAGGGCAGTTAGCCAAAAGGCAATCTGTATTAAATCCCGAAAAAACTATCTCCTCAATTAAAAGAAGAATGGGAACCAGAGAAAAAGTTAAAATAGATGGGAAAGATTATACGCCTCAGGAAATTTCTGCTATGATACTGCGTAAAATGGTAGATGATGCAAGTTCCTATCTTGGGGAGAAAATAACAAAGGCCGTAATTACAGTGCCTGCTTATTTTGATGACTCTCAACGTCAGGCAACAAAAGATGCAGGGAAGATTGCCGGCCTTGAGGTTCTTAGAATAATTAATGAACCTACTGCTGCGTCTCTTGCCTATGGTCTGGATAAGAAAAAGTCTGAAACTATTCTGGTATGGGATTTAGGAGGAGGAACTTTCGATGTTTCCATACTGGAAGTAGGAGATGGCCTTTTTGAAGTTAAGTCTACCAGTGGAGATACCCATCTTGGTGGAGATGATTATGATCAAAGAGTAGTTGAGTATCTGGCAAAAGAGTTCAAAAAAGATCAGGCTATAGATCTTAAACAGGATAAACAGGCTCTGCAGAGACTTATTGAAGCTTCTGAGAAGGCAAAGTGTGAGCTTTCTTCTATGTATGAAACTACTATAAGCCTTCCATTTATAACTGCCGATCAAAGTGGCCCAAAGCATTTAGAAATGAAACTTACCAGAGCTAAATTTGAAGAACTTACGGCAGATTTAACTGAAAGAACTACTGTTTCATTTCGTCAGGCCCTTTCTGATGCAGGTATAGCTGAGAGAGACATTGATGAACTTATACTGGTAGGAGGTTCTACCCGTATGCCCTGTATTGATAATCTGGTAAGAAAACTTACAGGGAAAGAACCAAATAAAGGAGTTAATCCCGATGAAGTGGTTGCAGTGGGAGCAGCTATACAGGCAGGAGTACTTGCTGGCGAGGTTAAAGATGTAGTATTGCTGGATGTTACTCCTCTTACCCTCGGCATTGAAACACTCGGTGGTGTCTGCACTCCTCTTATAAAGAGAAATACTACAATACCCACAAGAAAGAGTGAAATTTTTACCACTGCTGCAGATGGACAGACTGCTGTAGATGTTCATGTTCTTCAGGGTGAACGTCATATGTCAAGAGATAATAAAACACTGGGTATGTTCCGGCTCGATGGAATACCTCCTGCCCCCAGAGGAATTCCTCAGATTGAAGTTACCTTCGATATAGATTCAAATGGTATAGTAAATGTTACAGCAAGAGATCTGGCTACAAAGAGAGAACAACAGATAACCATAACTGCCTCTACAAACCTGGGTAAAGACGATGTAGACAGAATGGTAAGAGAAGCTGAAGTCCATGCTGAAGAAGATAAAAAGAAAAGAGAAGAAACTGAGATTAAAAATAAAGCCGATACCCTGTTATATCAAACAGAGAAAAATTTAAAAGATTATGGAGATAAGATTCCTTCAGAACATAGAAGTAAGATAGAAGATGCTCTTAAAGCACTTAAGTCTGCTCTAGAATCAGGAAATACTCAGGAAATGAAGATATGTATCGATGCCCTTGAACAGGCATCGTATAAAATGGCAGAAGCTATGTATTCAGGTGTTTCAGGTGCACAGGGACCGGGTTATGGAGGCTATGAATCTCCACCTCCCGGCCCACAGGGACCAACAACACCTCCTCCACCTCCCGGGGATGATGTGGTAGATGCAGAATTTAAGAGTTCTGATATGTAAAGTGAGGAGTGATAAGTAATATACTATTTCCTCTCACCTTTCACTTTATTTAAGAAAGTTAAAAATTTTATATGAAGTTTAGAGATTACTATAAAATTTTAAATGTAGATAAAAGAGCTGATTCTAAAACTATAAAGAATGCTTATAGAAAGCTTGCCAGAAAATATCATCCTGATGTAAATCCCCATGATCCAGGAGCAGAAGAAAGATTTAAAGAAATCAACGAAGCTTATGAAGTTCTCTCTGATCCGGAGAAGAAAAAAAAATATGATCTTCTTGGCAGTAATTGGAATAAAGTTCATACGGGTCCAGGAGGTTTTCAGGGAGGATTTTCAGGGTTTGAAAATTTTAATTTTGAAGATCTGGGAGATCTGGGTGGAGGTTTTAGCGATTTTTTTAAAGTTTTTTTTGGAGGACGGAGAGGAGGAGGCCCTCAAAGCTGGCAGAAGACTGTAATCCAGCCTAAAAGAGGAAGAGATCTTACTTATCCTATTGAAATAACACTGGAAGAAGCTTTTAGAGGAGTAGAGAGAACCTTACAGTTACAGATCCAGGATTTATGTCCTCAATGTAAAGGGGAAGGTCTATCCGATAAACAGAACTGTTCTAATTGTCAGGGAAGTGGCCGTATATATAAACAGAGGCAGAGCTCTGTTAAAATCCCTCCCGGTGTGAGAGATGGTTCAAAAGTTCGTCTGACAGGTCAGGGGGAATCCGGAATCGCTGGAGGTAGTCCGGGTGATCTTTATCTACAGATTAAACTTTCTCCTCATAAATTTTTTGAACTTCGGGAAGGTGATCTATTCTGTGAAATCCCTATTACTGTTACAGAAGGTATAATAGGTGCAGAAATAAATGTTCCTACAATCAGTGGAAATAAAATTCTTATGAAAATACCTCCTGAAACTCAGAATGGGAAAATTTTTCGGCTTTCAGGGCTTGGTATGCCTCCTTTAAAAGAAGGCCTTCCCGGACATCAATATGTAAAAGTCAGGGTAGTACTTCCCCAGAACTTATCTGACAGGGAAAAAGAAATTTTTCAGGAACTGGCACAAATACGCCAGGATAATCCGAGAGCTTTTCTCTAGAAAAAGGTGGTATAATGAAACATAAAAACCTTGTAATAATAGCTTTAATAATTATTTTTATAACTGTTGTATATAATGTTTTTGCCCGACAGGAAGACGAACCTCCTTTAGAGGTTAAAATTAAAATGTATCAGGATATTCTGGCCAAAGCAAAAGAATTAAATGTAGATACTTCAGAAGCTGAAAATCTTATGGATCAGGCCAAGATCATGATTTCTGCAGGTTTTATAACCAGTGGAGAGGTTTTGATAGAACAGGCTCTGCTGAAAATGGCTGACGGTATAAGGGCAGCGGGTGGTGACACAAAAACTCTCCTTACACCATCAGAAGGTAGCAGTAATGAAACTCCTGTAACTAAGTCTACTCCAGAAATTATCACTGTTCCCACAAGTACACCTGTTAGCATAAAACCTGCTCCTACTATAGCTTCGACTAATCTGGATGTGCATACATATAATTTACCATATGAAAATACTTTTTTTGGAGGAACTTCTCTTCTTATGGCAGAGCAAATCCCTCTTTACTGGTTTAAACCAGAAGAATTTGCCAGATTACAGTGGGATATGGTAGAAGCAGATGCGGGGGTTTATAAGTGGGATAACCTTGATAAGTTTTATGCCAGAGCTTTCAATAGTAAACTGAATTTATTTGTCACCATATCAGGTATTCCTCTATGGGATTATGAAATTTCCCATAGAAAAAAAATTCCTTCCAATCAGAAAGTTCCGAATATGCTTCCTACCAGTAAGGATAGTTATATTTCTTTTATTAAAATGGCAGTTGAACGGTATGATAGGGATGAAAATGCTGATTCACCAATGCCTGTTCAGATAAAATATTTTCAACTCTGTGAGGAAATGGATTCTAACAGAAATACTTATGGACAGATAAACTGGTCAGATACTGTTGAAAATTATGCCATACTTCTCAGATGGACCAAAAAGGCAATGAAAGAGAGCAATATAAAGGCTCAGCTTATACTGGGAGGTTCATCTGATCTTTCTGCCTGGGGTAAAGCAGGTGAATTAAATCCAATAACACGGCAACCTTTTGAAAAAGATGGATGGTTTGTAGAACTTTTTGAGTCACTCAGAACACTTGAAGAACAGGAAACCCTGAATGATGGTATTTCAATATATTTTGATGGTGTTGACTTTCATCATTACGGAGGAACAACCAACCCACTGATTAATATTAATCTGACCTATAAACCACTTGATGTGGGTATAGATCTTATGAAAACAAGGCTCTATGAATATGGATATAAAGATGCCTCCATATGGGTTACAGGTAATTCTATTTATACCGGTACTCCTGCCGGTCCATCTTCAGGAGAAGAAGAGATTAATTATGTCACGGTTTCTGAAAAAGAACAGGCTATTTATCTTGTTAAAAGCCTTGTTGTCCCTATATCAAAAGGTTCCCAGGCTGTATTCTGGAGTAAATTTATAGATGATCCTCCTGAAACACTCCATTTTGGGAAAGGAAACACTTTTTATTGTACTTCAGGGTTAGTCAACCGGGATCAAACAAAAAAACTTTCTTTTTATACTTTTAAACTTCTTAATGAATATCTTACTGGAGCAAAATTTAATCAAATCTTTAAGGGACTTGAAACTAATGTCTATGGATATGCTTTCGTAAAAAATAACAGACCCTGTTATATATTCTGGAATGATGCATCAGAAGAAAAAACTGTAAGAATAAGTGCAGAACAGGGGAAAACATATTCTATCACGTCTTTAATTACAGGTCAGGATGGTCAGGTTAAAGTTGAAGAAAGGAGGGCAGATCAGGGTCTTCTAATTTTCAAACTGGCCTCAGAACCGGTATTTATTGCGCAAAAGTAAGAAAATGAGCAGTGAGCACCTCTACTCACTGCTCACTTATTACTATTTTGATGGGATTGAAACATCATCTGCACCTTATAAAGTTTATCTCCCGCGTCTACGGCTTTCTCAAGTGCTATTTTTAATAAAACATCCTCACCGGTATTAAAAAAGACTTTAAAATCTTTTATTGTTCCTTCAAATTCACTTATACCTTTTTCAATGAGTTTTTCCATTTCTTCTATGAAAGATTTATCTTTCCACGGTATATTGGCGGGTTTTTTCTTTTTTTGATTTTCAAATTGTTTCTTTGAGGTTATAATCTTTTTTTCAAGCCATTCTACAATGGCTATGAGATTTTCTTTTGTACCTCTTCCGGACTGAAAATCTTCTACTGCTTTTGACAATCTGTACAGGTTTTCTGTCATAACTGTACCCTGTCCCGAAACCACCTCATCACTCTGTAATTTAATATCCAGACTGGAATCTGCAAGTTTTGATTTAAATTCAGGTATAACCATTTTACACTTTATACAGAATTTTGCTTCTCTGGAATTTATTGCACCACATCTCAAACAACTTTTAGTAGATGGCTCTTCTTCTGTCTTTTCAAGTATTTTCTGAAATTCCATTAAGTTTTCCGAATGTTCTCTCACAGTTTCCATACCATGTTTTAAGAGTGACTTTTCCTTATTATGAAAGAATTTCTTTATTTCATTAATACCTTCCATAAGGCCTTTATAGGAAAACTCAATCTTTGAGATATCTTCTTTCATATCATCTCTACAGACTTTTTTCAATATAAGAAATTCTTCGTAAGCAGTCATTACTTTTTTACAAAAATCATCTACTATGTTTTGTAGAGGTTCCAGAGGAAATCGGTTCTCCAGAACTCCTTCAGAAATCCTTATAATTTCATTTAGTACAGGATTATTGGAATACTTATGCCCTTCCTCTTCAACTCTGTTTATCTCATCAAAAGATTTAAATAGTGAAGATATAATTTCTTTCCCCTGTATCATATGTTCTTTCAAAGCTTCCTTATTTTTAGCTTTTACTTCCCTGGTTATTTTCAATAAAATTTCATCAAGAAGTATAAAGTTTTTTTCTATGGTGATATTTTCTTTTTCTATTACAGGATGGGCAACTTGAATTAATTTTTGTTTTTTATATAATTCCTGAAATTTCTTATTAAATTCAGACATAAACTGCAGGCTTCCTTTAAGTTCTGTTACTGAAGGAAAAGAAAAATCATCGAGACAGACCTGCTTTATATTAGTAATAACCTCGTTATAGTATGGAGAACCTGTTAAGGTAAATATATCTTCACTCAAAACTTCGACCTCCTAAATTCTGAAAATCAAGGCTAGAAAACTTTTTCTAGCCTTGAATAAATATCATATAATAAAGTTATATATTTTATTACCACCACCCGCCGTAATAGCTCCCCATACCTAAATTCCAACCATAATTCGCCCCCAGAGTTGAACCTATTCCACCTCCAAGGAGACCTCCAAACAAACCTCCCCCTATTGTGCCGGCAGGTCCAAATATTGAACCGATACCGGCTCCCAGAAGACTTCCAACACCTGTTCCAAGGATTCCCCCGTAATAGCCTCCTGCATATGCACCTGCATAAGGTCCTCCCCACAGGGCAGACCCGGTAATACTATTACATATACCATAAAGGCCTCCCATATAGCCATATGAAGGGACTCCACAATACATAGATGAAATGAAAGGTGAATAGCCTATCCCGTAGCCGTACATACAATTACCTCCTTAATATTAATATAAAAACCTATTTGAAATAATTATAACATAAATAGACTGATTTTAAAACCAACTATATTTTTGCAGAATCTTGAAAAATCGTTATCCTGCAGGAGCGTAAGGCCTTGCGCCTCTACAAGGTGGAATAAGGCTTTGTTTAAAAAGTGCAAAAATATAGAAAACTAATAAAACTTCTTAATATTAATATAAAATCAAGCTTGACTTTTCAGAGAAAATATTTAAAATATTAGTTAGTTTCTATTTTTTTATATTTTTTTAGGAGGTTTATATTTATGGTAAAAAGAGTATACAATTTCAATCCCGGTCCTGCAGTACTGCCCTTTTCAGTTCTGGAGGAAGCTTCGAAAGGTGTGTTAGAGTTTGCAAATCTTGGTATGTCAATTCTGGAAATAAGTCATCGTGCAAAGGAATTTGAAGCAGTTTTAAATGAAACAGAAAAAAATCTTCTGGACTTGATGAGTCTATCAAGTGAAGAATATAAAATTCTATTCCTTCAGGGTGGTGCCAGTCTTCAGTTCTGTATGATACCAATGAATTTTTTAAATAAAGAAGATACAGCTGATTATATACATACTGGCACATGGTCGAAAGGTGCTATAAAAGAAGCAAAACTTTTTGGTAATGTCCATATAGCAGCTACTTCAGAAGATAAAAAGTTTAATTATATACCCGGAAAGTTTAACTGGACTTCCGGAGCTTCTTATATTCATGTTACTTCCAATAATACCATAGAAGGGACACAGTTTCATGAATTTCCTGATACAGGTAATGTACCTGTTATGGTTGATATGTCTTCTGATATGTTATCAAGAAAACTGGATTTTAGTAAATTCGACATAATTTATGCAGGGGCGCAGAAAAATCTCGGGCCTGCAGGTGTTACGATTGTAGTATTAAAAAAGAAGCTTTTAGAAAAATGTAAAGAAGGACTTCCTACTTTGCTTTCTTATAAAACTCAATATGAGAAAAATTCCCTTTATAACACACCACCTGTATTTGCTATTTATGTGGTAGGTCTTGTAGCTAAATGGATAAAAGCCCAGGGTGGCCTGGAAGAAATAGAAAAAGTAAATGTTAAGAAGGCAAAACTTCTTTATGATACCATAGATGAATTACGTGACGTATATCATCCGGTTGTAACGGATCTTTCCAGCAGATCCTTAATGAATATAGTTTTCAGAATGGCTTCTGAAGAGATTGAAAAGGAATTTATATCTAAAACGAAAGAATGTGGACTTATAGGATTAAAGGGCCATCGTTCCGTAGGAGGATTGAGAGCATCTTTATATAATGCTTTCCCTCTTGAAGGAATAGAAGTTCTGGTTGACTTTATGAGGAAATTTGCGAAGTCTTAATAAATCAGATATCTTTTATGCCCCCTTATATTTCTTTTTTATCAATTCCTTTGAGTAAGTGAACAGTGAGCAGTTTCTGCTTACTGTTCACTTACCTGTTTTTTTAAAGAGGATACGATCTCTCAGTCCCAATTCCCTTTTAAGTTCCAATGCCGAATTTACCTCCTTGAAATCGTGAGGTGTAACGCGTGATGAGTATTCACATTTCACGTCTTACATCTCTAAAAATACTTGATGCCGGCAAATAAAAGACCTAAAAGAGCGAGAACCCACATATAGACAATAGTTTTTCTTAAAATCTTCTGTATGTCAAGGCCAAGATAATTTGCTATCCACACATTATGAGTATTCGTAGGATCACATACACCCTGAATCATACCAACTGAAAAAAGAGCACCCATAACAGCAGCACCCGGAATAGAACCGGTAGCAACCATAAGAGCCATAAGGCCACTTCCAAGGCCCCAGAGATTTAAAGGCCCACGATAAAGTGCAAGGGGTGCACATAAAGTAAAAAATATAACATACATTATTCCAGACCGGGGCATAACTGCAC
>Ga0302240_1000347_pt1 | contig 49699 bp, 48 predicted proteins | sample AAG_UR_His_MG_FD_193538 | JGI IMG/M metagenome (GOLD analysis project Ga0302240, IMG submission 193538) | Enriched activated sludge microbial communities from anaerobic digester in WTTP, New Holstein, Wisconsin, United States - AAG_UR_His | ecosystem: Engineered > Bioreactor > Anaerobic >... | reverse complement strand
GAACTATTTATTCGGAGGTACCGACACTGACAGTTACGTGGAGCAGCTTGCACGCAGTCTTGGAGTCGCTTCTGTCGACTTCTTCGACGCCAGTGTCAGTGGCTATAACACTGTGGAAGTTTACAATCAGATTAATACGATTATAAATGAAATTTCTGCTGCTGACGTCATAACCTTATGTGTCGGCGCAAATGACATCATGGATGCCGCCGGCAGAGGCTCTTCCGGTCTGCTGAAATATGATATCAACTGGACTGTCGCAAATAACGGCAGGGACAGCTTTCAACTGTACTGGCCTCAATTGATCAACAGGATTGAAACTCTGAATCCGGACGTCACCCTGGTCGTCATGACGATTTACAATCCTTACCGCTTGACAGACTCGTTCTACAACCAAGTGGATCCATACTTCTCAGCCAGTACCGGGTCAGAATTAGGTCTGAATTATATCATTGAGAATACATTGACCCTGGAAGACACAGACTGGAGCGATTTGTTAGCTGAGGACTTCGATTACAGAGTTGCGGACGTCTACGACGCCTTTAACGCCCATTCCAATAAAGACAGCCTGACTGGTTTCTACAGGAGTTTTTGCGATCCGCATCCAAATCAACTTGGACAGACTGTTATCTTTAATGAACATTTGAAGGTAATGGGTGACTTTTAACAATGAGAAGCTGGTGTCAGACACCGTCTTCCGAGCAGAAGGCTCATTTGACAGCCGCCCCCTTATTGAGATAGGATAAAACGACGTCCAACGTGTAAGCGGGTGTCTACAGGCTTCAGGCCGCTGACATCCGCTTATGCTTTCCGCTTTTTTCAAAGGAGTTTGATCTTATCTTCTGTAGAATATGCAACACACCGACAAGAGAATTAATTCACCCCACGACAAATCAAAAGTTTTATCGCTGCACTCAGTGCGATTTTGTCTTCAAGTCCGAAACCCATTATCTTTCCACCGCTGAAGAACTGAGGGAGTACGACCTCCACTCGAATTCCATCGAGGATTCCAGCTATGTCGAGTATTTCAGGCGGTTTGTTGAGGCGGCGGTGGTGGATTTTATGACCATCGGCAGAAAAGGTCTTGATTTTGGAAGCGGGCCGTCGCCGGTACTGGCCGAGATTTTGGCGCGGGACTATGGGTATAACATGGACATTTACGACCTGTTCTACGCGGCGGAGAAAGTGTACCAAGACCGACGCTATGACTTGATCACGTCCACGGAGGTCGTGGAGCACCTCGCGGATCCACTGGCGTTTTTTGAGTTTGCCCGGGATCATCTGAGGGAGGATGGGCTTCTGGCGGTCATGACGCTGTTCCATCCGGAGGAGGACGAGGCCATCCTGAAGTCCCACTATCTCAGGGACATGACGCACATCTCATTTTTTTCGCTGAAGACCATGGAAACAATCGCGGCGCTTAACCATCTGGAGATTGTCTACACAGATCACAAGCGCTATATCACCTTTAGAAAGATCCCATCCTGATCACAGCCGCACCACCAAGTTAACGCCCGAACAGGGCGCACAGAATAAATGCCCGCCAAAGCCTTGACAGCGCTTTGACGGGCATTTGTTTTATTGCGTCACTCGAGCCTGTGAAAATCCGCCAAGATGGCTCTGCGAAAAATCAGATCTGGCTGTGCACAGCTGTGAACGCCCAGGGATTATTCAATGACTCGCTCTTTCATGACTTCGGTTTGGCTCAACAGCTTGTTTGAAGTCAGCCGAATCGCCACAGCGCCAAGTGGTGCGGTCACAATAATGGAAAGCACTGCAATGGCCATAATCAGCTCGCCGTCTTTCACCCCAAGGGAGAGAGGAATAGCCCCAATAGCCGCTTGAACTGTGGCTTTCGGCCAGTAAGCCAGCACGCAGAAGAGCCGTTCTTTGAGGTTCAGATTGGTCATAGCCGTTGAAGCAAGTACGCCCAGGCTTCTGGCGAACAGGCCGGCACCCAGGATCAGAAGCCCCGGAAGTCCGGCATTCACCGCAATGGAAGGATCCACTTGAGCGCCCACCAGGACAAACAGCAGAATTTCCGCGAACACCCAGATCTTGTTGAATTTGTGCGACAGCCGGTGGGCTACCACGGGCCTCTTTTCAAGGATTATGAAGCCGATGGTCATAACCCCCAAGAGTGCAGCAATTTCTATCCTGGCTTTTAATGCGTTCTCCAGAGCTGTCAGCATAATCCCAATACCTAAGATAATCAAGACCTTCTTGGTGTCCCGGATATGATGGTTCTTGAACATCCAGACCAGAAGAAAGCCGCTGAGGATACCGACGCCAATCCCCAACAGGATTGAGACCGGAATCATGGCAATCTGAACGCCTATGTTGACATGGGCGCCGCTGTAGAGTCCAAGAAATGAGGAAAAGATGGTGATGGCAACCACATCATCCACAGATGCCGCTGCCAGGATCAGCGTTGGAATATTTTTATTTGTTCCAATACCCTTCTCCGAGAGCTGGATCATCATGGGAACAATAACTGCCGGAGAGACCGCCGCCAGGATAAAGCCTAGAATGCCCCCCTGAATGAAGGTGAAGCCGAAGACTTTGGTGGCGACAAAAGCCACAGTCAAACCCTCAAACACACCTGGGAGGACACTCATTTTTAACGCGGTCACACCTACATCATTCAGTGACTCACGGCCAATGCCAAGTCCAGCTCTGAGCAGGATGATGATCAACGCGATTTTTCTGAAGTCCGCGGAAGCCGACATGAGCTCGGGTCCAATCCAGTTCACGCCATGGGGACCAATAACAATGCCCAAAAGCAGCATGCCAAGGAGCCCGGGAAGCTTGAGCCTTGTAAACAGAGTGTTCATGAGAAGTCCAAAAAGTGTGATGATCGCGAGACTGGTTGCCATAATGCTACCCCCCTTAAATAGTCAAAAACAAAAAATGACCCTGCCGAATATATTCGACAGGTGTCATCAGCTTGTCAGCGGTTAAAGGCGAACACCATCGCCATTTCGATTCAATTCTTTTCTAGAATAGCAGATCTCTTTATAAAATTCAAGTCGAAAAAATGAAAATCAAACTAGCATGTTCACTTCTGGTCATTCAATCACGAGTGGGTGTTATAACCGCCCAGCCTTCCTCATCACATGTCCCCAGCACTCCATGACAATTTTTCTCGCGGCGAAAACAGACGTCCAGGACGCGTCCAGCGCAGGCGCTACCTCCACCACATCAAAACCTATGACCGGCAGCTCGAACAAACCCTCCAGCAGGTCCAGCAGCTCTCTGGCTGTAAGCCCGCCCAGCTGCGGCGTGCCCGTTCCTGGCGCGTAGGCTGGATCCAGCGCGTCGATGTCTAGGGTGATGTAAATTGCGTCCAAGTGCGCGAGTGCCGCCTTGGCTTTCTCGATAACCGCCGCTGTGCCCATTTTGGAGTAATCCCGGGCGCTAATCACCGGAACCGGTGTCTTCTGGATGAACGCCAGCTCCTGAGGCTCCACGGACCTAATGCCAATAAAAAACAGGTTTTCAGGCCCCGTCACGTTGTCGAGCTCCAGCGCCCGCCGCTCTGTGCAGCCGTGGGAAAGCGTGTCCCCGCCCAGCGCCTCGCAGAGGTCAAAGTGCGCGTCAATGTGAATAATCCCGAAAGCTTTGCCGATGGTCTTGTCAATGCCCTTCAGTACCGGAATGGTCACCGAGTGGTCGCCGCCAATCATAGTAAAAAACTTTTTCTCCTTCACCAACGCCGCCACGTTATCCTCCACCTGACTGAAAACCTGATCCCGGTTGGATCCTTCAAAATCGCCTATGTCTTTGATCTTGAAGCTCTCCAGAGATTCAAACCTTTCGGTCGTTGGCGCTACAGTGTAGGTAATAGACCTGAGGGCGTTTGGCGCCTCCTTGGCACCGGATCTGAAGCTGACAGAGCCGTCCCAAGGGATGCCAAAGACAACGGCGTCCGCCTCAGTTGTGGTGATTTGGGGTTGGTTCAAGCCGCCCCAGATGTCGGGGCTTTGGATTATGTCGTGGGTTGATTTCTGATCACTCATTGGAATCCTCCTGTGATGAATAAATTGTGTTTGGAGCCGTTTATGGGAAGTTAATTATTTAAAAGTCTTGCTATTGCTATAGTAACAGGAATTGGGTATAATGAAAATAGAACATGTGTTCTTTTGCGAATAAGGCTCAAATTTTCAGAATATTTTCAAGCTCTGGCACAAGATTTGAGTTGGTGACAGGCACCAAAGTTGAGTGAGTGTCAGACACCAACTTCAAACGAGTACCAGACACCACCTAGTCAAAAGGAGGTCCTCCCATGGAATGGCAAAAAAAACTCGAAATTCTCGCAGACAGCGCCAAATACGACGTTTCTTGCTCCTCCAGCGGTACCTCCAGAGGAAAAAGCCAAGGGCTGCTGGGAACAGCCGCTGCGGCCGGAATCTGCCACAGCTGGTCGGATGACGGGCGCTGCATTTCACTGCTTAAAATCCTAATGACCAACGTTTGCGTCTACGACTGCGCCTACTGCGTCAACCGGATCTCCAGTGATGTGCCTCGGGCGACGCTCACGCCCACAGAGATCTTGGAACTGACCCTCAATTTCTATAGAAGAAACTACATCGAGGGACTATTCCTCAGCAGCGCGGTCCTGGTGAGCCCGGATCACACCATGGAGCGGATGGTGGAGGTCGTCAAGCGGCTCAGAACCGAAGGAAAATTCAATGGCTACATCCATCTGAAGGCCATCCCCGGCGCGGATCCACGCTTGATCGCTGAAGCCGGGCGCTACGCGGACAGAATGAGTCTTAATATAGAGCTCCCCACCAAGAAAAGCCTGAAACTGCTTGCACCTGAAAAGAATCCGGAAACCATCACGGCGCCTATGGCCCAGATCCGAAACACCATCCTGGAGACGCACTCTGACCAAAACACCTTCAAGAAAGCCCCCTCTTTCGTCCCAGCGGGGCAGACGACGCAGATGATCGTCGGCGCGACGGGAGAAACGGATCACCTTTTGCTGAACCTCACCGAAAAACTCTACCAGCGCTACGCGCTCAAGCGTGTCTACTTCTCCGCCTATGTCCCGGTAGTCCAGAACCACCCGGTTCTGCCCGGCCAAGTTGATCACCCTATGCTCAGGGAGCACCGGCTCTACCAGGCGGACTGGCTGCTCAGATTCTATGGCTATACCGCCGGCGAACTGCTGGATGAACTCAACCCACAACTGGACCTTGAACTGGATCCCAAATGTCAGTGGGCGCTGCGGCACCCCGAGCAGTTTCCGGTAGAGATCAACAAAGCAGACCTCATGACCCTTCTAAGGGTCCCCGGCATTGGTCCGGTTTCAGCCAGACGCATCCTCAAGTCCAGACGCTTCAGCGCCCTTCGGCCCGAAGACCTCAAAGGGCTGGGAGTCGTCATGAAGCGCGCCAAATATTTCATTGAGTGCAGCGGCAAAAAAATTGAAGCTTTGAACTTCGAGACCCGCATCCTCAGACCACTGCTGGTGCGCGAGGAGCCTCTAAAGCTTCAGATGCCCTCTTCCCAACTATCCTTCTTTGACTTGAATCCCGGGCTCTGGATTCCACCCTCCAAGGAGTTGATTATAAGATGATGCAGTTCTATCTCTACGATGGCAGCTTTGAGGGCCTGATGTGCGCCATTGCCTCCACCTACAGGCTCCAGGGAGACATCCGCATACAAAAAAATGATGACCCCGCACCCCTCTTGCTCGCGCATGTTCAGGACGTCCAAACGGACAGCGTCCAGGCAGGCAAGGTGATCGAAGCCATTGTTCAAAAACTCGGCATGGAGACTTTTAAGCGGGTCTCCTACGCGTATTTCAGCGAAAACCCTGAAATCGGAACCGACATACTTCATTTTTTACGTTACGCCTTCAAAACCGGCCCCACCGCCGTGGAGCATCTGGCCCATCCCGCAGTTAAGCCTGTCTTTGAAGCTTCGCGAAAAGTAACGCGGGAAGTCCACCTCATGACAGGGCTTCTCCGCTTTTCCGAAACCAAGTCCGGCATCTATTACGGCTGCTATGAGCCCACCTACGACATCACGACGCTGCTGGCCCCCCACTTTGCCAGCCGCCTCGGCGATCAGACCTGGGTCCTGCATGACCTCAGACGGCACCTCGCCGCCTTTTACGACCAGAAAACCTGGTGGCTGGCGGCGCTGGAGCCTACAATTCAATCCTTCTCAGATGAAGAGGAATTTTACAGGACACTTTGGCAGTCGTATTTCAAGCACATTGCCATAGAAAGCCGAAAAAGCACAGAACGCCAGCGACAGCACATGCCAAAAAAGTACTGGAAATATTTGATTGAAATCAAGTGATCATGTGGGGCGGTGACCATTGGCAAAAGCAAAAGAAAATGCAAGAGAAGCCTGTGGCCGATGGCAGCCAAACGCACACCTTCATACCAGTTTCACCTTGGCTGCAGCCTTCACGCTCTTGAAAACGCGATCATGTGGCCATCCGGATCAAGACCATAGGCAACTTCCTCGCCCCAGATCATTTGCCTCAGGGGCTGAATCAGTTTACCGCCGGCGGCTTCGAACAGGACCAGGCACCCCTCCGGATCCTCATGCTTCAGGCAAATCTCGCAGGCCGGCATGCAGCCCTCGGGACGGTGTCGCACTGCGAGGTTAAGCGTACGTACAATCCCCTTCAGCGGCACCAGACCTAGCTTGAAATTGCGCATCAGTTGAAACTCAACGAGTTCCGGTTCATCGAGAATAGGGCTTTGATCGAGTACCGTGGTATAAAACCGTTTGGAAGTATCGAGATTCTCAACATAAAAAACCGTTTTGATGGAGATCGGCTCAGAAAGGCAGGACGACTGATTTTCAAAGACCATCAAGTTCTCCTGAACCAGATCCGAATCTGTCTCCCCATTCTGATCGTATTGCTTATTCATATATCGTTCCTCCCTGGGTCTGGTAAATTAAGCTGTCATAGCCACGAGAAGTTCGTCGACACATTGGAACTTTTACGCCACTTTTGTCATTCTTTTGTCACAATTTCATTATACAACGTACACCTTAAATTAAACTGAAGATTCGGAAATTTGTGTTGATTTATTAACAATTCTATCTTCATGATTATTCTTTCATCCGTTCTACTAAGTGGTTCAATGAAGCTTCGTGGATCAATTAGAGAGGAATCATGTCAATCCACTCAAAATGCTGGCTTCGTCTTGTTGTTCAAGGCACCCCGTGCTATAATCGCTTCGATAGCAATAAGGAGCTGGTGAGAATGATTTGCGACGCACTGAATCGCTTATGGAACAAGTTTACAAATTGGATCCGCCGGGATCTTGTCTTATCCATTTCACTTGGAGCCGCCGCTCTGCTGAGTCTTATAAAGCTTCCCAGTCCTAATGACCTGGATTTCAAGGTGCTGATCACGCTGTTTAATTTGATGGTCGTCCTCAAGGCCTTCGAACAGCAGAATCTCCTGGATGCCATAGCCATCCGGCTGCTCAGACAGCTTGGTTCCGAGCGGCGAGTCGCACTGGGTGTCGTCGCCCTCAGTTTCTTCAGTGCTATGCTCATTACAAATGACGTGGCGCTCCTCACCCTGGTGCCCATTGTGCTCATCATCGGACACCGGGGTCATTATCCTGTGATTCGTACCGTTGTGCTCGCGACTTTGGCGGCGAATATCGGGAGCAGCCTGACGCCTATGGGCAACCCGCAGAACCTATTTATCCTTACGCGTTACACGCTCTCAGCTGCCAGCTTTTTTGAGGTGGTGGCGCCTTTTGCAGTTCTCGGAGGTGTATGGCTCATTTGGCTGTCCACAAGACTTCCCGCGCGACGACTGTCTCTGGACCTCGAGATTCCGGACCATCCGCACCCACTGCAGCTGCTGCCCTGGGTCTTATTGTTCGGAGTCATTATCCTTTCCGTCTTCGGACTGATCAGCGATCTGGCAACCCTTTGCCTGGTGCTTGCCGTCACCCTGATCGCCCGCCCAAAACTCCTTATCGCCATTGACTACGGGCTCCTGGCCACCTTTACAGGCTTCTTCATCATAGTGGCCAGACTCTCGGAGATCCCCGCTGTGATATCGCTGATGCAGACACTCCTGAGCACTCCGGTCGCCGTCTATTTCAGCAGCCTGCTGTTCAGCCAGGTCATCTCCAACGTACCGGCTGCCATACTCCTGTCTGAATTTACGGAGGACTGGGCACCACTGCTTCTGGGGGTCAATGTGGGCGGGATGGGGACTCTGATCGCTTCCCTGGCCAGCGTGATTTCCTACAGGCTGTTTCTGAAGGACCATCCCGGCGAGGCCAAGCCGTATCTAAAGTCCTTTATCCTCTACAACGCCGCCGGACTGCTGTGGTTTGGACTTTTAGGTGCCGCCTTGGTCTGTGTTGGCTTTGGTGGTTAAATCCCGCTCGGTGGAAGCAGGTGTCTGACACCTACTTCTCACAAATGAGAGTGAAACTTGGTGTCTGACACCGAGTTTCACTCAGCCATAGGCCAAAACAAAGTTGTTAAATCGTCAATTATTCAAAAAAGAAAACCCATGTCGCCTCAGCAGGTTAAGGTCTGCAGTCGCACATGGGTTTTTCTTTGGGTCTATATATTTAGAACTTGGTGACGAATTAAGTTTAAGCTGCGTCTTTCACGCTGCTGCCCTTTGCTGCAGCGATTCTGCGCGCAGATCTGACAAGCATAATAACCAGAAGCAGAATGCCAACATAACCGTTTATGACGTAAATGATATTGACGAGTCTGTCAAAAGGCACTTTGAGTCCAACGAATACGCCTATAACAGCGAGAACACCTGTCAGGACAATGAATTTCTTCGTCTTTTCCTCAGCGATTCGTGCGACGACCGACCAGAGAAGCGGTACAGAAGTCGTGTAAATTCCGGCAATGACTGTCAGAGAAAAGATGATCGCGAGGGTAGGGTGGATGTTGCCCGCCAAAATCAACGACGGAACCATGGTGCCTGCAACCAGCTCGACGTTGGCCATAAGACCGAGGGCCATTATAATGACCGCCAGCGAGAACCCTACGGCGCCAAAGATTGCGCCCAAGCTTGCTTCTTTGCGGCTCTTTGCAGAAGCGCCCATAGACGCCATAAACGCGGCCAGCCACAGCATACAGAATCCAACATAGGATAAGGCTGCGTAGACCCAGTTGCTTGAAGCCTTCAGAAGATTCATGGTCGGGATGATTTCAGCCGCTCTGGTGAGTCCGCCTGGATTCTGGAAGATCGCAGTCAGACCAAGGCCAATCGCCATAACTGTAATCACCGGACCAATTTTACCGATGACATCAACAATGCCTTTCAAACCGAAGACCACCGTGCCGAAGGCCAAAATACCCATTCCAATGCCACCGACATCAATTGGGAGACCATATTGCTGATTCAGGGTCGCGCCTGAGCCGCCGATCATAACAATAAAAGACATATAAATGAAAGCAATGGAGAAGTAGTCAAAGAACTTGCCTACGATTGGGCCGCACATATACTCGTAGATCTCACTGCCCTTATGAAACTTTTTGTCAAATCCCGTTGTGATAAAACTGACGCCAACATAGAGAAACAAAAGAAAGACGACAACTGCGCCCAAGATCCCTTTGAACCCATAGGCAGTGAAATACTGCATGATTTCTTGCCCGGTAGCGAAGCCCGATCCAATCAAGAACGCGATAAACGCGCCTGCGTAGATGACAATCGTTTTATAGCTGAGTTTTTCCTCTGACATATAATTCGCCTCCTATACCCCGAAAGTGTGAAAGCTGCTGAGAAGCCTGCCGATGGTCACCATCGGCAAACCCTCAGCAGCACGTCACCTTTATTGCGGTAGGTTCACTTTTCTAGTCAAAAATCGTTATATCTTCAACGGTTGTTCCGAGTGCCTTGACTGCGCGCTCCACAAGAGATCTTCTGAGTGCTTCTTCGCCAGGGCCTGCAATACTTGGGTTGCCGACCGGGTGAGGAATTGCGATTGTAGGGACGATACGGTTCGCGCCTACAGCTTGGGAAATGGTTGTGATGGTGGACATGTGAACTATAGGAATGCCATAACGTTCGATTTCTTTAACCATCGTTGCACCGCAACGAGTACAGGTGCCTCACGTCGAGGTGAGGATAACGCCGTCCACACCGGCTGCTTTCAACTCAGCGCCAATTTCTGTACCAAACTTCATGGAATTGCCAACAGCCGTTCCAGTACCCGTTGTGGTGTAGAAGTAGTCATAAACCTTACCTATGACGCCTTCCTTCTCGAGGGTCTTCATGACATCCAGCGGCGCTACGCGATCCGGAGTCTCATTCGCATACACAGGATCATAACCGCCATGGATCGTGTAATAAGCACCTTTGAGCGCAGCTGCGGCTGCAATGTTATATTTGCCCCACTTCTGGGCACTTGCGGATTGAATTCTGTCAGGGTTGCCAAACGGTACGATACCGCCGCTGGTAACGAGAGCAATCGTCGCCTTGGAAAGATCCTTAATCGCTGCTGCAGGATCAACGCGGTCAAACTGAGGCATAGGAAGCTCTGTTTCAAACGCTTGATCATTAAGGCGAGCGAGGAGCATTTCAACCGCTCTCTTGGAGCCGCGCTTGTCTGAGAAGACAGTCAGACGGCGTCCCTGAGGAATGTAGCCTTCTGCTTCAGGCGCGCCGAGCTCTTCGCCTTTAGCTAACTTACGTGCAATTTTCGCCATGGTAGGCAGCGCTGTTCTCATGCCCGCAGCTGAGTCAGGTGTGCTGACGACGATCACCTTGCTGACGCAAGTGTCGAGGCCCGGGTTTTCTTTATACATACCTGAGAGTGTTGGAATGCCAAGCTCTTCAGTGACCTTGGCAGCGATTTCGCCGCAAGCCATGCCGTAACGGCCGGCGTTGAAAGCAGGACCGGTGACGACTAAGTCAGGCTTTACTGCTTTAATGGTATCCATAATGAAAGTAAACGCTTCCTTGTTGTGCTCATTGAAGTAGTTGTCGCCGCAGACCAAGGTGCCAACGACTGTACCTTCGCCTTCCAGCAATGCTTCAAAGCCTGCTGCAGGGCCGATTTTTTCTTCTTTATAGAATGGTTCGATGCCGGCTTTTTCTTCGCCGCCAACCTGGCCAAAGAATTGGTTGACATAGTAAAGTACTTTGAATGGATTCGACATTTGACTTCCTCCTCTCGCGTCTTAGTAAAGCTTAACTGTGCAGTTGTGGTATCCAATTTCGGAGGTTGCGCCAATAACAGCGTTGAGCTCGCATTTAATGGAGCCATCCTCGGAAAGGGATCCATCCCAGCCGCCAGCAAGCGTCGAGATTGCTTTAGCGCTGCCAATGACTCTGTCAGCCGGTTCGAGCGTGACGACGTGGCTGACGTTGCCAGCGGATACAACGGCGACAGCTTCTTTAGTCGTGTCTGCAAGAGGCTGTGACATACCATCCCAACCGGAGCACTCGTCAGTGATCAGGACGGTTTTGATGCCGTTCTTTTCAAGGCGCTTACAGATCATCAGGAGGTCGGAGTCCGGATTGCCGTAACCTTCCTCGGAGACTATAACACCATCCGCACCCATCATGGTGCAGAGCTTAGCAGTGTAGTCGCAGGTTCTGAACTTGCCTTCCAGAGTTGTCAGCTCAGGCGTGAGGATGACGCCGAGGAAGTTGATGGTTTTGCCGTGCTCCGCATAGAGATCGAGAATCGCGGAGTTGTTTTGGTGCTGGTATGTCGTGATTTTATCGCAAGCCGCGACACAGTTGCCACTGATGACAGCGCCGTCGAGCTCTTCATTCGGATGGATGAGTGTCGGCAGGATCTTCTGGCTGTTGACGCCGTAGATGTAACCGTCATGGAGCAGACCTTGGGAGATCAGCATTTCGACGTAGAGGACTTTAGGTAAATTAGGATATTTTGCGGACTCTTCTGCATGGTTGCCCATTTCGAAGACTTCGACGTGAGTTGGCTCAGCATACCGGCCAGCTTCACCGATGACTTCTGCTGCTTTAAGACCAGCGATTCTGACAGTTTCTTCATGAACGTGAGGCTCAAGACCTTCGACAGGAATGATGTCCACAACGATGTTGAAAGTTTTGGAGAACGGCGTCCATTTCGCGCCTTCGCCCCACATATCCACAACGCCTTCCTGGAAACCAACGATGTCGCCAATAGTTACAACTGCAGCGCCGTCAAGAACGTTGACTTTACCGTCGCCAAGCGGAACCATTTTGCCTGTGACACCCGGGAAGCCCTTGCCTTCGCCTTCGATCTTGACACGTGGCTCAATGCAGTCCTTGACAGGAATGATTCTGGTCTTTTCGCCTGGTTTTGCCAGGTCGACTTTGATTTCCTTGACTCTGTGGTCTTCCATGAGTTTTGCGACGAGCTGGTCCTTGTTGATGGACAGAACGCCACCATTGACTTCCATTTTCTCTCCGAATACTACATCTTTGATCTGGATTTTTCTAAGCTCGAGTTTCAAGAAATTCACCTCCGGTAAATTTTGAATGAGTTGGGCAGTTCATATCTTCATAAGCTTGTATAGAAGCTTTTAGAAGCTCTTTGTCGACCACGGCGTAATCATTCGCGTGCTCCGGTTCTGCCTTGCGGCGCTGGGTCAGAGTGCGGTAGTTCAGAATGCTCTGTTCAATTATTAAAATTTGATCCATATTCATTGCTTGGCGCTCCGTACCGACGAGAATCGAACGGTAGGGCGAGAGCAGCATTCTGATGCTGGCACCCAGGGGGCTGTCGATCAGCTCAACGCCGGAGTGGACCAGATCTCTGACTTTGATGAGGACGTCCTCATAGCTGCCGTCAATAAAAATGATGTTGTTGCTGTTATAGCTTTCCCTCACCGAGGGATTGTTGGTGACGATGCGATAGGACACATGCTTTCCTCCTCTTTTGGATCGGGGGATGAGAATTGTATCTGTTTGATTTATTGTTCGTATTCTTATTATATTTTATTGAAATACTTAATGTATTCTAAAAGTACCATAAATAATCTGAATAGTCAAATGATTATCAATGTTTTTGTTTTTGTATCAAAACAATACATTGCTAATTCTCAAATTTTACAACGCTTGATTCTGCTCATGTTCAGCTTGTTTTAATTCAAAAAGAAAAAAATAAACACCTGTTGCCCTTCTTTATAGGAAGGATCACAGGTGTGTAATCTTAACAGTACATTGTGAGGTTTTTGACGTTTACAGCATCTCTTTTTTGATTTTTTCTACAAATTGATCTATATGTTGTCTGGCACTGCGCTCTGCTTTTTCAACATCCTGCTCTTTCATGGCTTCCAGCAGTTCACCCAAGGTATCTGTAAAAATATTGATGTTGTCGATATACTGCTCGGAATAGTGCCACATTCTCTCTGTCTGCATATGCAGCCTCCCGAGGATCTCTGCCAGCGCAGGATTGCCGCTGCTTTCCAGGATGGTTTTGTGAAAGATTTCGTCATCATCAATGGCCTTTTGGTAATCTTCGGGGATTCGGTAGCTTTGCAGGCGTCCCATGATCTCCTCGAGCTTGGCGATTTGATGAGGCTGAATGCGTTCCACTGCAAGTCGTGCCGCGAAGGGATCAAGCTGCCGCGTCACTTCAAAGATGGATTTCATCTTTCTGAAGTCAACCGAAGTCACTTGGGCGCCATAACGCGGAATGATGTTGAGAAGATTGTCAGCATTTAACTGCTGGAAGATCTTGCGAATGGGCGTGCGGCTGACGTTGAACTCTTCTGCCAGCTCTTCCTCGTTTAGGACAAGACCAGGCTCATACTCGAGATGGACAACTCTATTCTTTAAAATTTCATAGATCTCTTCGGTTTTGTAGGACTTCTCCATAGGCGTATCCTTTCAAACGGATTTGAGTGCTTTGAGTGTCTGAAAAACACTGTGTATTTCACCCAAATTTAATTATACGCAATTTAAGAAGCAGACGCAAATAATTTTGTTTGGTTGATGCGTTAGGTGTTTAGTTGGGGACGCGGACGGTTTTCAACTTGGGGACGCGGACGGTAACACACATGCAACAATTCCAATGCAAACTGTTTATTATTGAGCCTGTTGAAATATCTTTCACTTTCCTCCCCGCCCTTATAAAGGATTAGCCCAGCTTTTTCAAAGCCTAATTGCCATGCTTTCAATTTGTCCTCAAAGGATACCGCATATGCAGGGCTTGTAGATGGCAGTCGGATTAAGCTCAGTTCAATCCAAGTCACAGAGTTGAGTACATACTTTTCATAGAGCTGATAGGCTTTTTCGCCATTAAAAATAATTGTGTGTATGCAGGGATGCACAGCAAAAAACGGCCCAAATTCATTCACCACAACCTCCCGAATCGCTGAGTCCGCACTCCCTTCCCGTTTGCAGGAATCCACCACATCCCACAGCGCAATCCCGTGTGCCAGCAGAATGCGCCTCCGCGCCAAATAATCTTCCGGACAAGGCTCGTTCAACAGGCGGCAAATCAGCATCCAGAACTGGTTTCTTGGGTGGGCATAATACCTCTGCCTTTCCAGCGACTCCCGGCTTGGCATCGACCCAAGGATCAGAACTCGGGCGTCAGGTGCCTCAATTGGCGAAAAAGCTCTCAGCCGTTCATTATCAGGACTCATGGGCTCACCTCATACGATTTGATAAAGATCAAAGTCGATCCCGCTTCACTTATTGATTCTGGATAATCAATTAATACCCAAACTTTCATCCTTCTGAGAAGGTTTAACACATGTTTGCAGCATATAATGGGTAACTATTACAAGAACCTGCAACTCAGCCAGTTCGAAGGCTGTTGTTTTGCCGACGGTCACCTCCACCAACACCCATCCCCATCCCGGAACTCATCCGCTCACCAATTAAAATAATAAAAAAGCGAGGCTGCGAAAATGACACAAACGAACAATGACAACCCACGGGTCGTCCTGATTACCGGCGGCGGTCAAGGCATTGGAAGGGCACTCGTCCTTCACTTCCTCAAACTTGGCTATGCCGTCGCCGCTATGGAAATAGACAGAGAAGCCAACGAAGAGCTCCGCATTATTACCCAAGATCAAGGTATTTGCCTTGTCCTCGAAAGCGATGTCAGAAGCGAAAACGATATTTCAATCGCCATCGCGCAAACGATCCAAGTCTTCAGGCGTTTGGACGCTGTCATTCATAACGCCGCCATCACGGCAAATCAGCCCGTGGAGACCCTTTCCCTCGAAGACTGGAACCACGTCCTGGCCGTCAACCTGACAGCGGGATTCCTCCTGGCAAAGCACGCCGCCCCCCACCTGAAGCAGTCAGAAGGCGGCGGTTCAATGGTCCTTCTCGCTTCTACCAGAGCCTTGATGTCTGAGGCCAATACTGAAGCTTATTCCGCGTCAAAGGGCGGCATAGTCGCCCTTACCCACGCCCTTGCCGTCAGTCTAGGGCCTGAAATCCGCGTCAATTGCATCAGCCCCGGATGGATTGAGACGCGTGACTGGCAAAAGGCCTCAAAGGCGACCCCAACCGTGCACAGCGAGGAAGACAAGTCCCAACACCCTGTTGGGCGGGTCGGTGTGCCTGAAGATATCGCCAGAACCGCGGCGTTTCTGATCGATCCGGGCAGCGGATTCATCACAGGCGAGAATATTGTCGTGGACGGGGGCATGACCAAAAAGATGATCTATGTGGAATGACACTTCCAAAAAAAAAGCCTGGCGCGTGTGGTTGAGACGCTTCTCAACCACACGCGCCAGGCTTTCCATTTTTGAAGGCGCAAAATCATAAAGCCCTCATAATTTCAAAAGTCACTAACTAACACTCCAACAAAAACATGCATTCACTAACTTTCTCCCATACTCTACATCTCGACGCCTTCTCTGCCGTTTCCAGTCTCAAACGCCGTTCTTCCCCATTCCTTCAGCAGTGTCACCAGATAAAACACGCCGCCGACCAATGTCAGCAATCCTGCTGGCACCTGCCCCATCAAAACCCCGGCGCCCAGAAGCGCCACAGGCAGCACCAGTTTCGCAAGACTCATGACTACGCTGAGAACCCGGCCCTTCAGGTGCTCCGGCACGACCAGCTGAAAGTGGTACATCAGCGGCAGATCAATCCACGCAATACCAATGCCAAGCAGCAGCATGCCAGGGATTAATCCCATCCAGGCAATGGACATCAAAGGCGCCGCGACTGCGGTGTCAAGATTTGCAAGCTGCCACTCCATAAATCCCATAAGCCCTCCGAGAAGCACAAAGCTCAAGGCCAGAAGAACACCAGCCACTTTCATAGCCCGGTCAACACCCCATTTAAGCCTTCCCAGTAAAATCGCCCCAAGGATCACGCCCACTGGAGTTGCCCCCTGAACCAAACCAAGGACTTTCTCACCACCCTCCAGCGCGCGGTGCAGTACATACGGCAGCGGCACAGAAACGCAAAAGCCTATGAAAAAATTGATCGTCATTAATCGCCAGGCCAGAGAACGCATAGCCGAGTCAGTCCAAACCGCCGACAAACCTTCTCCAAACTCTCGTCGCAAAGTGCGCCACAGGCTCACCTTATGCCCAGGCCCTTCTAAAATCAAATTTTGGACTGTCCTCAAACCTGAATCCACGTTGTCAGACACTAAACCTAAATCCCCACCGGGACTCTCATACCGCATCCAGCTCTCAGACAACGCGGACAGCAAAAAGGATACACCGTTGATCCACAAGAATGCCTCCATCCCAATCCAGGCATAAACTAATCCGCCAAAGACCGGCCCCGCCACCGACACCACAGACTCCACCACGCGGCTCGACGCATTCAGTGACATCAGCCTTGCCTCCGTCACCAGCGCCAGCTTTGACGACTCTAGACTCACTGAAAACAGCGTTGTCAGCACCGTAGTTACCACAGCTGTCGCGTAAACTGCTCCCAGAGACAACCCATAAATTGCCGCATACAACCCCATAGCCAAAAACCACAGCCCATTCAGCGCGTCCATCCCTACCACCATCCGCTTGCGGTTGACACGGTCGGCCAGAATGCCGGCGAGGGGCATGACCAGGACCATCGGCAAAATGCCAAGGGCAAGCGTCAGTCCAAAAGTCGCTGCGCTTCCCGTCTTCGCCAGTACATACCACCCGGCCGCAAACGTATATAGCGCCGACCCAATCTGGCTCACGGCTTTCCCCGCCAAAAATAATCCTACATTCTTGCGTTCCACCAATGCGTTCATGTTACTCCCTCCTTACCCTTATTGAACACCCTGGGTCTGACCCCATGTCAACAGCCATGTGGCCGCAATTTCGACCAAATTTCAGGCCAAAACAAAAAAAGATGGCCTTAACCCCATAGTTCCCGGGCGGACCATCTCTGTTCAAATCCCCAATCTCATTCAACCTTTTGTTAGCGCCGATGGTCACAGTATCCCCCACCATCACACTCAAACAGCTTAATCATTTGCCGTCACCTCAGCCAAACCCCGCTCGCCCACCACTACGACGGTCTTGACGCGCTCATCTGCCTCAAAATAGTCTTCGAAAACGCCGCCCTGACTGACAGTCTGCGTCCTGTAAGTCTCGTCTAGCTTATACCCCAGCGATTTCAACCCCTCAAGCACCCCCGCCTCCGTAAACCAGCTGCGCCGTTCGGCTGGAATTCTGGTATTCAGACCAAATCGCTCAAAGACTATATAGGAAGCGAAGAGCCTTGCCTCCTCTCGCATCAACGGATTCACAAGGGAAGGCAAAAAACCGTCATTGTCAAAACAATAATTGCTGCTTCCAGTAAAATCCATAAGCACATCAAAGCTGTCAGTCTTGAGGGGCAACGCCCGAAAATCCGCGCACAAAAGCACGATTTTTCTGGATTCAGCGGCGCCTTCCAGAATTTTCTTCAAAAAGCGGTGCCGCTCTGGGTCGTGGTCTACCGCAATATAAATCATTGGCTCAGGGAGCTTATCGTACACCGTCCTGAGATAGAAACCATGACCACTGCCAAGCTCCAAGGCTGCGCGACAACCGGTAAAGTCCGCTCTGCCCCGAACCCAGTTTAGTCCCTCGTAGACTCGGTCCAGATATGCCGGATCTGTGGAAGTCAGATAGGCTTCCAGAAAATCCGCTGCGCTGTTACCCGCCTGTGAGACATTCCCTTTAGCTTCAATCGCCTGACGCCTAACTTCGAACTCAGAAGATTGCCGCGCCCAAAGCTCCGGTGCGAACACTATGCCCTCTTCGACAACCAGGCCGACTTCTTCACCGCAGTCACAGACACAGGCAAGCGTGCCCCGGATGACTTTTCCGTCTCTGACATCCCCCTCACTTAATGAGAGCGCGCTGCCGCAACGACTGCAAGCCAGCAGCGGCAAAGCCTCCAGAGGAAGACCCACGGTTTGCTGAAGCCTATCACCCCTGGCCTCTTCCGCATTCATCAGAGTCCTTTCAGCCCCCTCCAGTGCGGTCAATGCTTTCTGTCGAGATTCGATTTCAAGGCGTAAAGTGTTTATGCGCTGGGAATACAAACCTCGGTAGTAGAGATCTTTTTGATAATCCGTCATGACACCCAGACGCTCAAACTGGAAGATCATTTTTATCTCAGCCAAAGAAAAGCCCATGTCTTTGAGCTGAAGCAGCCTCTCCAAGTCCGCTTTGACACGCTCGTCAAACTCATATTGTCCGCCTCTTTTCTCAACCACGAGGAGGCCTAGATCCATATAGTGCCGCAGGGCATCTACCGTGACGCCGGTGCGAGTTGAAAATTCACCAATTCTCAAATTGCATGCCCCCTCTATAAGTCGAAGTGAATAGCAGTCAGCGACTCAAGCTTTGATCAGCCTCGCCACTTCAGCCGGTCTGAACGTCCGAGCTTGAAGGGTGGTTTTCGGTGACCATCGGCAGAGCTCTTGTCTTCGCTTTCTTCATGGCCAAGGCTCGACTTTCCGCTCTGGGATTCGGCCAGGTAACGGGTGAGATCCACGCGTTCGATCCTCGAAGCCAGATGCCGCCTAAAGCCAGGCCCCCACATATAAACGTTCAGGAGGAGTGATACCGCAAGGAGCCCCAAAGTCCCGTAAGGCACCAGCGTCGCGCCGTAGTGAAGGCCGCCCAGGGCGCCCACGCCAAAGGTGAGGGGAAACATCTTGCCGCTTTCCGCGTTGCGGCCGGCAATGAAAGGCTCAGAAAACGGCAGCCGCTTGCTCAGGACCCTGAAGCATACCATCAGGAACAACATGGTGCCGAAAAAGGCCACCACCAGATCCAGGGCAATCCGCGTGCCATAAATCACCAAAAAGACCGCCGACAGCAGCAGGAACACCGGCACCAGCAGCCGCAGCATCATGGCCTTGAGTGTCCCCCTGTAAACGGCTGCCATGTCGCCCACCGGCGTCGCCGCATAAATCCAGGCGCCCTTGTGGCTAGTCGAGTACTTCATCATGAGCAGGATGGTCGGCATCATCATGGCCGTGAAATAGATGAAGAGATAGGACTTCCCGGCGGTGACCTCCGCCCAGGTGCTGCCCTGCATGCTGTTGAGAATGAAAATGAACGGGAAGATCAGCGAGAATCCCAAGGACGGATACACCCGCAGTTTAAAATCCCGCTCAGTTTTGATCATGTTGAGGGCGAAGCGGAAAAAGAGCGCTTCTTCGTGAGTTCTGCAGACCAGTCCCGACAACCTGTGGCCAATTCCAAGCCTTGCGCTGCCCTTGGAACCCCGCTGTTCCAGTTTTTCAAGGCTTCGCTCAAAGGTTCGCATGCCCTGGGCATAAAGCACGACCGCCAGCACCGGTACGCCCGCCGCGAGCGCGGCCATGACCATTAACACTGGATCCCGGCTGCCGTTCAGCAGCACCTCAAAGATTGCACCGATCCATACCGGCGGCAGCAGAAACTGCCACCAGGCCGTCTGGAAAGTAACTTCCAAATCGACGAACTGGAACATCCGCCCCACAAATTGATACCCCACTGCCATAGCAATAGACAGAGCGATCTGGATATAGTTGATGATGTCCCGGAGCTTCTCTCCGTCAAAAAACCTGAGCACCACCAGGTAAAGCATGGCGGTCAGGACGATCACCAGAAGGTCCATCCAGAAGATCATCCACACATAGAGAAATCCAAAGGCCGCGCCGTGACGGATAAAGCCTGCGATCACACTAGGCCCGGTCAGAGCTCCGGTGATCATCAGCAAGTAGCCAAGGACGTGGATCGTCTTGGCTGCCGTCAGCGTCCGGCCTTCCACCGGCCGCGTCAGGACAATGCTCCGGTCCCTGAGGTCCAGCAGCACCGACGAAAAATCCGAAATTAAAGATGTCATGACCATGAACAGCACAATGCCCATAGCCGCGCTGACCTGGAACATGAAATTGCGCCCCATTATGATGAGCGGGATCAGGATGATTCCCATCAGGCCGTAGACCCAAAGGGACTTCAGGAACTGGTTGCCGCTTTTCCCTGCAGCGCCGCTCTGGCTGCCGGCCACGCTTGGTGCCTTGCGTCCGTCCATGAGGAATTTAATTGCCAGAATCCGCCGCATGACCGGGTAGTCGATGCCCGCTCTCGTAAAGAGTCCTGCGAAGCGGTCCAGGAGGCTCAGTGGGCTGAAGGTTTTTTTGTGTTTGTGTAGGGGTGGGGTGTCCGCGTCCGGGGAAACGCCCTGTGATCCAAGAGATTCAGGAGATTCAGGTGATTTAGGAGATTCAGGAGATTCAGAGACTTCAGGAGCTTCTGCCGATGGTTGCGGATCCGTCACCATCGGCACATCACTAATAATTTTTTTCTCTTCAGTCATCCCGGGTCACCCCTTGAATGATCTGCATGATTTGATTCGCGGTCTTGCTTTGGGTGTCAAAGCCCGTCAGCTGGTTGAAGATGGCCTCCAGGGAACCCTCGTGGTTGAGAGTTTTGAGGTCCTCAAAGGTACCGTTGGCGACGATGTGGCCTCCGTCCAGCAGGACGATCCTGTGGCTGATCTTCTCCACCACATCCATGATGTGGGAGGAATAGAAAATGGTCTTCCCGGCTCTGGCCAAGGCTTCCAGCAGCTCTTTCACGATCATGACGCTGTTGGCGTCCAGGCCGCTGAGGGGCTCGTCCAGAAAGAGAATCTCCGGGTCGTGGAGGATGCTGGCGATTAGGAGGACCTTCTGGCGCATGCCCTTGGAAAAAGAGGTCATGCGGGAATTATAGACGTCCTTCAGGCCGAAGAGTTCAATCAGACCCTGAGCTTTCTGGTCCGCGTCCTCAAAGGTCATGCCGTAGAGTTCGCCAATGAAGGTCAGGTACTCCCTGGCCGTCAGGTTGTCATAAAGATCCGCCGTCTCAGGGACATAACCGATGTGCCGCTTGTAGCCGACGCCTGCATTCCTGATATCCTCGCCCAGAATCTCTACAGTACCGCTGTAGCCCTCAATGAGGCCCAACATGATCTTGACAGTGGTGCTCTTTCCGGCGCCGTTTGGGCCTATGTAGCCTATGATTTCGCCTCGTCCTGCTTCCAGATCAACACCTTTCAGGACTTCCTTTGCGCCGAAGTTCATTTTGAGGTTTTTGAGGGTGAGAACGGTTTGAGGCGTTGCTTGTGTCAACATGGCAGTCACTCCTTGATGGACTCGTGTAATTTGGGATTGTAAGGAAGTTGGTGTCAGATGGAAGGAAGAAGGTGTCAGACACCGACTTCCACTGAAAGACTAGAGAGAGAAACTGGGTGTCAGACACCAAGTTTCAAATCCGATTCATGCTAAAAGTTTATCACATTGGATTCTGGAAAGTGTTAAGAAAGTCTGAATAATACTGCCCTGACAAAAAGGAAAGGCGCAGGGCACAGGGTGTGATCCGGAGTCTGATTTCCGCCTGTCCCCCTATGCTCTGCGCCTTGCTTTGAAGTGTATGCGTCCCGCTTTTCAAGCGGATCTCAGCGCTGTACCCTGCCGGCAATGTCGCCGCTTGCCAAAGCGTCAACCTCTTCAACCGTAACAAGGTTTGCGTCGCCGAAAATGGTATGCTTAAGAGCTGCCGCCGCCACCGCGAATTCAAGCGCCGCTTGGGGCGCACGCCCTGAGGCCAGTCCGTAAATCAAGCCTGCTGCGAACGCGTCGCCGCCGCCGACTCGGTCGACGATTCTCAGCTCGTAATGTTTTGAAGTTATTAGCGAACTGCCGTCATACAGCATTGCTTCGAAGCCGTTGTCCGAGGCGGAGTGGCTGTCTCTGCTTGTGGTCGCGATGTATTGCAGGTCAAATCTTTCCTTGAGGCTCTTAAGGAGTTCTGCCGTCTGATGGATTTTTTCACCCTTTTCCATAGGGTGATCCTGGATTGACATCGTGACAGCTGGGGTCAGACCCGCTTGTAATAATGCTTCATCCTCAGACAACAGCAGTGCCGCGTCGCGCTCGCCGCCAATAAAGACGTCAACATAGGTCATTAAAGGCCGCATAATGCGTCTGGCTTCTTCCAAAGTCCATAGTTTTTTTCGGTAGTTGAAGTCGAGGCTGACCGTAACCTTGTGCCGTTTCGCGGCGATAACGGCGGCTTCCACAAGAGACGCTGCTTTGGGGCCAAGTGCTGGTGTTATGCCCGAAAAATGAAACCAAGACGCATTTCTAAAAATGGCATCGAAATCAAATTCCTCTGGGTTAGCTTCCGCAATGGCGGAGTGCTTTCTGTCGTAAACGACTTTGGATGCTCTGACGGAGGCACCATTCTCTAAAAAATAGATGCCAAGACGTTCTCCGCCCCTTGAAATATGCATGGTATTGACATTGTGCCTTCTTAGAGCTTCAATCGCGCACTGACCAATTTCATGGTCAGGGAGCTTCGTGACAAAGCAGGCGTCCATTCCGAATTGAGCCAGCGAGGCCGCCACATTGGCTTCACCACCGCCATAATTAACCTCAAACTGATTGGCTTGACCAAATCTGAGATGACTTGGCGGTGACAGCCTCAGCATGATCTCACCAAGTGTGACAATTTTTGCTGACATGGGCGGACACTCCTTATATTGAAAATTTAAGTACTGATGAATGCTATGGCACCAGATTCAACTTGGTGTCAGACACCAAGTTGAATTCAGTGTCTGACACCAAGTTCATTTCGGTGTCTGACACCAAACCGGGCTTCCCAATCCTGTATAACTTCCCTCTAGAGTCGCGCTTGTCTTACAGCTTCCACAAACTTCCCAGCCATTTCAGTCACCTGGGTGTAGTCGCCTGTCTTTGCGCCACGGGTCAGTTCGCTGCCGGTCCCAACTGCCACAGCACCGGCGCTGAGCCAATCCCCGACATTTTCAAGACTGACGCCGCCAGTCGGCATAAAATTGCCTTGGGGCAATGGTGCCTTGAACGCACTGATGACAGATGGTCCAAAGGCGCTTCCGGGAAAGACCTTGCAGATCTCGACGCCGAGTTCCAGTGCCTCAATGGCTTCCTTCATTGTCATAATGCCAGGCAGGATGGGAATTCTATAACGATTGCAAAGGCGAACCGTATCGGGATTCAGGCATGGGCTCACAATATACTCGGCCCCTGCGAGGATGCATAATCGAGCGGTTTCCGGGTCCAGGACCGTGCCAGCCCCAACGAGAACGTCCGTCCCCTTGTATTGTTCAGCAAGCGCCTTTATGATTTCTATGGCTCCCGGCACAGTCATGGTGATCTCAAGGGCGTGAATGCCCCCTGCCCTGACCGCTTCCGCGATTTTGAGACCTTGTTCAGCGGTCTCTGCTCTGATGACTGCGATGATGCCACCATCGGCTATTTTTTTTAGAGTTTCCATACGCTTCATAGGTTTGACCCTCCCAGTGACAATGTTTTCACTATACGCCTGAATAGGCGTTGAAGCCGCCATCCACCGGGATGACGACGCCGTTGACAAAGCCTGAAGCCTTGGCATCCGCCAGGAAGAGAAGCGGGCCAAGAAGCTCTTCCGGTTCGCCAAAGCGCTCGCACGGCGACTTGTATATGACCTTTTGAGCGCGTGGCGTAAAGGTACCATCCTCATTGAGCATCAGCCTGCGGTTCTGCTCGGTGATGAACCAGCCCGGCGCAATGGCGTTGACGCGGATACCGACCTTTGAAAAGTGGACGGCCAGCCACTCGGTAAAGTTGCTGATGGCCGCCTTGGCCGCACTGTAAGCCGGCACTTTGGTCAGCGGTGAATACGCGGCCATGGAGGAGATGTTGATGATGGTCGCATCTTTCTTGCCCACCATATCACGGCCGAAGACCTGGGAAGGGATCAGCGAGCCCATGAAATTGAGGTCGAAAACGTAGCCAATACCTTTGGGATCCAGATCAAAGAAAGTCGTTCTGCCCTCAGTATTGTCCAGATCCTCCATTCGGAAATACTCTTGTGAGGAAATGCCATTAGGATGATTGCCGCCGGCAGCGTTGACCAAGATGTCGCAGGTGCCGAAGGCATCGTGAAGGACATCTCTGACCGCGTTCATGCTGGCTGTGTCCAGCACGTCGCCCGGGATTGCCATAGCCTCACCGCCCGCCGCTTGGATGCGGTCCGCGACCAGTTGCGCTTTATCCTTTGACCGGTTCACAATGGCCACTTTGGCGCCTGAAAGCGCCAGCGCCTCGCAAAAGTAGCTGCCTAACACACCGCCGCCGCCCGTCACAACAGCGACCTTTCCCTTCAAATCGACGTGAAGTGGTAAATTCATGGTATTGCCTCCTTATTTGACACTTGTGGTGGCGTTGGGTTTGGGACTGAGGTTGGGGTTGGATTTGTGGTTTGTATTTTTGGAGTCATTGTCAGCTTATTTCGACTTGAAATAGCCGGGATACCTTTCCATCAGCTCCGACTGCTCGTGAAGCAGCTTTCTGGTGTGCATAGAGATAATTTCCTGCCCTCGGGCTTCATCCCTGTTCCGGATGGCCTCTAATAACGCAGCATGCTGATCAATCAAACTGCTGATCATATTGTTGAAACTGTAGCTGAGTATTCTGACGCGTCTGTATTGAGTGTTGACCTGCTCAATAACCTCCCAGGTCCTCTGCTTATGAACACTTTCAAAAATAATCTCGTGAAATTTTTCATCCAACTCCATGTAAGTTGTGAAGCCGTCGGCATCCGTCCACCGTCGCTGAGCCTCCAAATTCTGCTCAAGCAGTTTAATAAAAGTCACATCAATGCCCTGAGTCACAAGCTTCAACACTGCACTTTCCAGCACCTCGCGGATAAACCTGGCCTCTTCCACTTGCGTCATGTCGATCTGAGAGACGTAGGTGCCCCGCTGGGGCAGCACATAGAGCAAATCTTCCCGGGAAAGCTTGATAAAGGCTTCTCTCACCGGGGTTCTGCTCACGCCGAGAAGCTCCGATATCTCATTTTCACTGATGCGCTTGCCAGGCTCCAGCTTCAGTCTGACGATATTGCGCTTGATCAACTCGTAAACATAGTCTCCCACTGTGGTTTTATCAGATTGGGGTATAACTTCGAGGGCCATAGCCTCACTTCCTTTTATTCATTCTATTTAACTTGTATACTAGTATTGTATCAGATTTCGTCCTGAAATCAATCTGCCTGTTCAAATTCATAAGAAAAAGCCAGCGACAAAAGGAGTTAACTCATTTCGCCACTGGCATAGCCGTATTTTCTTTATAAATTTAAAATCTTCTCCCACACCTCCGGCACCACTTCTATGCCGTTTTCAAGCTGCTCCAGGCGCACCTTATAATCGCGTTCACCTGGGTAGCGGAGGGTGGCATCCTCAACCATCGGCCGAGAGCTCTTGAGGTCCTGAATCACGGATTCAATTAGACCATCTGAAAATTCCACCGTGTTAAACTGATTTTGGCCGATGGCGACGAAAACCTGCGACAAGCCATACTCCTCCGTATAGCGTCGGCCGACCTCCGAGGTGGTGAGTCCCGCTGACAGCAGCGCAGCGATGAGATCCAGCGCGATCGACATGCTGGAGCCCTTCCAAAAACCTGTTGGCAGAACGCGCATGGTCTTTTCGATTTCGACGGGGTCATTTGTGAGTTGGCCGTTTGAGTCATAGCCGCCGGCGACTGGGAGCTTTTTGCCTTGGAGTCGTGCTTCCTCAATTTTGCCATAGGAAAACTGCGACATGGCCATGTCGACGACGACGTGACGGCCATCGCTTCTGGGGACGGCCAGGACGAAGGGATTGTTGCCTATTTTCTTATCCATCCCGCCCCATGCGGGCATATTGGGTCTGGTGTTGGTCCAGCAAATGCCTACGCACCCTGCGTCTGCGGCTTGCCAGCCATAAGCGCCGCCCCGCATCCAGTGGTTGGTGTTGGCGAGGGCGACGATACCGACACTGTGTGTGGCAGCCAGCTCGACAGCCCGGTCCATGGCGGCTTTAGCATTCAGGACACCCATGCCCAGGTGCCCGTCCCAGCGCTCGAAAGCGCCTGCACTGAGAAGGCATTCCGGCTTGGCGTTGACGTCGATGTAGCCTTCGTCGATATATTGGACCAATCTTGGGAAGCGGTTGGCACCGTGGGTGTAAACGCCGTCCAGGCTGTTGTCTGCCATAATTTTGGCGGTAAGGGCTGCGGCCTCCGGCGGGACGCCTCGCCGCGAGAGGATGTCGGTGAAGGTTTGGATCATGTCCTTGTAGGCAATGCGCATTTTCGGCTCCTTTCGGGGGTTTGGATCGATTAAGCCTTTCCCATTTTGTCTTTATTGAATCTGAGACTTCTGGAGGTTTGGGCATGGTCAACGGCGAGGATGCCGTCCAGGTGGTCGTACTCGTGCTGGAGGAGCTCGGCGAGGTCACCATCGGCTAAAAGCTCTTGTTCTTGCCAGTCCAGGTCGAGGTATTTAATGCGCACGTGTTTGTAACGCTTCAGCCAAACTTCGAGGCCCGGAAAGCTGAAGCAGTCGTCCCAGACATAGAAGGTCTCCTTATCGACGGGCTCCAGAACCGGATTGACAAGGACGGTCTCTTCGCCGTTCAAGTTCATGTAAAGGATTCTGACTAAGGCGTCAATTTGCGGAGCGGCAATGGCGCGTCCGAAGCCAAAATTTTTCCTGAAGTTGAGGAGGGTATCCCTGAGGTCCTCTGCTACTTTTGCTGCCAGCTCTTTTTGGGTGTCTTCCAGGGGCGCGCACTCGACTCTCAAGTGGTCGTGTCCCAGAAGCAGGATTTCTCGAATGGCCATTTTTACTGCTCCCTTCTAAAATGATAGTGTCCTACATGGTCTACGGGGACGAAGCCCAGTCGCTTGTAAATTCTTCCGGCGCTTGGGTTGTCATATTGGAGGGCGAAGGCTCTTCCCGGTGTGGCCAGGCTTTTTATCAGCCCCGCGACACAGGTTGAGGCGATGCCCCTGCCTCTGGCTTCAGGTTCTGTAGCCACGCCAACGATCAAGGCTTGATGGGGGGATTCAAATTCACTTTGGGCACAGCCTATGATCCGACCGTTTTCCCGGACGATGACACCATGGCCGCGGCTGGTAAGGAGCTTCTCCTCCATGATGGGCCGGGGCGTGAAGGAGTGAAAGCATTGCTGGTAAAGGTCAATGATTTCATCCAGATCTTCGACTTTGAGAGGCTCGAGGTTGAAAGTGATTTCTTTTCGGAGGGCCTCTGAAGCTGCGAGTTCAGGCGACATGACGGAGATTTCCGCGCCAATGAAGTGGCTCACAAAGAGGTTAAAAGGCTCAAGCTGCTTGCAATAGGACGCTGCTGCGATGAGCTGGTTGAAGCCAATTTGCCGGATGGCTTCTGCGAAGGGCCGCAGGCTCTCCGGCTGAATGACAGGGTTGAGTAGATCTTGTGACATCATAAGCTGCGCGTTGCCTGAGGACCTCTGGAAATAAGCAGCCTTCAGTATGTCGTCGCTGCCTCGCAGGGTGATGACACTTTGAAAGGTCTTTTCTGGGTTAAGAAGCCCCAGCAAAATAAAGTAATGCCTCGCCGGGTCCTCCTGGGCGATGCTCTGGAGCTCCCTCCATAACCCGCGCCGGGTGATTTCGTCAGCTTCAAGGAATTGAGCGCTGTATTTGATTGGATGTGTCATGGATCACCTCGAAGGTTTGGCTTGAATGACATATTTCTTTGTATCTATGTTACCCTTTTTCTTTGGGGACGCGGACAACTTTTATGTTGGGGACGCGGACAAAAAATATTACAGTCCGCGTCCCCAACTCCACTTTGGTGCCAGAGCTACACCACGAAAAAAGCCGCTACGGCTTTTAACCATGCGGCTTTGGATCACTTTATAGAATCACTGAAAACGGCTGGAATTTTTCTATTTCCCTGTCAAAGCGCTACTAAAAGTCATCCGACAGCAAACGCTTCTGCCCCTCAATAGCCTTAATTGGCGCAATGTTCTGCGTGACTTCCAGAGTCCCCAAGTACGCACCCTGATCATCACGCACCGCAAAGTATCGGATATAAATCATAGCGTCGCCCATCTGAATCCAGAAATGCTCGTGATCCTTGCGACCAGCCTTAAAGGCTTCAAGTATAGTCTCCACCACATGTACGCTTGAAGGCGGGTGGCAGTTCTGAACGGAGCGGCCAATGACGGACTTCGTGCGTGGGAAGATCCGCTCAGCGGACTGGGAGAAGTATTTGACGGTGTCGTCTTTGTCGATAAACGTCATGTCGATTGGCAGCGTATTCAGGAGTCGAGTCAGCTCATCCACACTAAGAATCCCCGTCTCCAGGCGGATGAGGCCATCCGAAGCAGTTGTGGGCTCAGCATCACCAGCCACAGCCTTTCCAGGGGCGCCAAACGGCACCATTCTGGATGGCTTCCACTTCGCTTCAGGACTGACGATACAGTAGCCAATTTCCTCGCTGTCCAGGGCGATCTCGACCCACTCGTCCTCAGTCAGAGTCTCCAGCAGCATTGGGATCAGGATGGAATCTTCCTTAAAAATCATGTCGAGAATCTTCGCATTCATGGCTTCAGCGGATTCCTGAAGCTCTGCAGCCGTCGCACCCGGACCAGCCAGCAACGCCTTGAATCCCTTGATCATCGCCCGAATCTCATCATCCACGCCCCACATGACTTTTGGCGGCGCTGAAATGCCGTACTTCTCCATGTAAGGGAAGAAAATATTCTCCTTGCGGCTGTAGTGCTTATCTATGTCCAGGAGCAGATTGACATCCTCAAGCAGCTCATAACGCTTCTCCGCCACAGTCGCATCCGTCAACGCCGCGACCTTTGGCATCAGCGTATTCTTCAGCAGACTCTCAATGGCAAAGTTCTCCTCGCGAAGCACCCGAATCGGATGACCGGGCTTTTCCTCTTCCTTCGAGGTTGTGTGAATCTGGGTGACCGCACCTCGGAAGATCTCCGCGTGAACGTCGCACAGCTTCTGGATCTCCTCAATGGCCATGCCCTCCGCGACCAGGCCGGACTCCATCTCGGAGATCTCGCTGGCCGACACGCCGTCGATCAGCTTGGCGAATTCGTTCTTGACGTCCGCAGGATCCTTGCCCTCGTGCAGCTGCAGGATGATGTCCTTCAGGACCTTCTGGCGCTCCGCGCGGTTGCTTTTCGCACTGCTTCGGTTATCAATGTACTCACTCAAAGTCATTCTCCTCCTTCAACGACAAACCCCGCCTCCTGCAAGGCAGTGATGATGGTGACCATCGGCACACCCTTCATTTGAGCGGCCTTAGGGATGGTCATGATCCGCGCCGCGGTCTTCATCATGATGGGATTGCCTACGCTCTCAAAGCCAAGGCTCTGCAGGATCCCGACCAGCTGCGGATAGTCCTCGCACAAACTATAAACCGTTTTATTCAAATCTAATATACCCATTTGTACCCTCCGTAACGATTTTCTGTCTCCATCTTAGCGAAATCGCGCAGGAAAAACTGTGATCGAAATCAAATAATGAGGGTAAAAATGATGAAAATAGTTTTAGCCGATGGTCACGGACCGCCAAATAAGCAGAGAGGGCAATAGGGGTAAGCCGCCGGGGTGGAAGCCGGTGTCAGACACCTTCTTCCACGTCATCTCACCCATCTCGCCAGCAGTTCGTGCACCGCCCGAATCACCGCCTGATTCTCCTCAAAGCTATAGCCGTCGACGGTGGCTTCCCGGCGTTTGGTGGCGCCATCGACTGCGCCCATGTCGACCATAGTCTGGAGGAGGTCGGAGGCGGTTTCGGTGGAAATCAGGAGGTCTCGGCCGCAGAGGAGGGACAGAACCCCCACTAGCACGTAGGCGCCCCAGTTGGAGACGGCCGCCGGCATCAGAATGTCTGCTGCTGTGACTGCGGCGATCGCATCGCCTTTTGGCACCTGCTTCACGACGGCCTCATAGAGCCGGCCCATGCCAATCTCGTTGCCGCCGTCGCCTATAGCCAGGGTTGGCTTGTGGTCCCGGGCTGCCAATTCAAAGAACAAGTCAAGGGAGGGGGTCATGTCGGAGATCACTTCGCCGCGCATGGAGTGGCAGAGACCATCGGCAGCTTTCCCCGGGCGCTCGATGGCAAACACCAGGTCCGGAGCAAAGTCGGTGTAGAGGTACTGAAGGGTCAACTCGTCGGCCTCAGCCGTGAAGGGATGAATGGCGGCGCGGAGGTTGAGTTTTGGGCTGCCGAGGGCCAGGAGCGGCGCGGAGTAGGCATCCGTGGCGAAGGCCGCCTGGATGCCCAGCCGCTCAAGGGCACAGCCGAGGGCTAGAGCGCCCGGAGGTCCGTCCGTCTCGCCGAGGGCCGCGCCCCGGATGGGAAACCCGGTCAGAATAAGGACGCGTTTGGCGCCAAGGAGCCCCTGTGCAGCCTCCAGGTAAGCCCCCGGAAGATCCAGGCCACCGAGGCCACGGCTCTCAAGCCTCTCATAGGCAAGGGCTTCGAGCTCAGAGAGGGTTCGCGCCTGATCAGCGCTCAGGTGGTACGGTTCCTTTGGCATGGGTCGGTGTCCTCCTTGGGCTTTGGTTTAGTTCCATTTTACCCCGCAAGAATTGTGAAAACAAGAACAATCCGCCGATAGTCGTTGATCCGACTGAATCCTACACATTGAAAGGGGTTTTATGAAATGTCTGTCAACACTTCGCCCGAGTCGTCTAAGAAAGTGGACTACAAAAAAGATTTCAAATGGCTTTACCTGCCTAAGGAAAAGCCGGAGCTGCTTGAGGTGCCGGAGATCTTGTACTTGACCATTGAAGGCTCCGGAAGCCCGGACGCCCCGGCGTTTTCCGAGGCGGTGGAAGCGCTGTACGCACTCAGCTATGCGGTCAAGATGTCCTATAAGAGCGCTGCGGTTCCGGACGGTTACTACGAGTACACTGTCTTCCCCCTGGAGGGTGTCTGGGATCTGATCGATTATACTCAAGCGACGCTGGATAAGGAGAATTTCAAGTACACCTTGATGATCCGGCAGCCGGACTTTCTGACGCCGGCATTGTTTGAGCGGTTTTTGGCTGAGACCCTTAAGAAAAAACCGGGGCTGCCGGTGTCACGAGTGATGCTGACGACTTTGACGGAGGGCGCTTGCTGCCAGATGATGCACATGGGAAGTTATGCCGATGAGCCCGCAAGCTTCGCCGTCATGGAGGCCTACTGCGCTGAGCAGGGCTGGGTGCGTGCCTCCAAGACACACCGTGAAATCTATCTCTCTGATCCAAGAAAGACAGAATCCGCCAAACTGAAGACAGTGCTGAGGTTTCGAGTGGCGAAGAAATGACTTTTTTAGTTTGGGGACGCGGACAACTTTCATTTTGGGGACGCGGACGGTTTTCATTTTAGTGCCAGAGCTTGGTGTAAATTTACACCATTGAAGGCACTTAAACGTACCCTTCAAATTTTTCATCCGGTGAAACTTTTTAAGACTTCTGACGTCTAAGTTTATATTCCTGCTATTATAAACCGAAGCAGCTGTGGCCAGAAGCGCACTAACAGCCACAAAACAGAGATTTGAAAGGAGACCTCACGGATGAAAAAACTATCGATTCTCAGCATTATGCTGATCTTTGTGTTCACCCTCACTGCCTGCGCCACGCCACCAGCACAGCCGGAACCAGCGCCTGAGCAGCCACCGGTGACGACACCTCCAAACGGCGAAACCCCGGCCGAAGACCAATCCTACACAACGCCGCCTTTTGCCTTTCCAATTATTGGCGACTATCACGAAGGACTCGCCGAAGCCCAGAGCGCACTTCGCGAAAAAGGAGAAGGCCAGTTGTTCGGGCTTCTTATCGACAACACCGCAGCCTGGGAAAGAGCCATTGAAACCTATGGCTTTATAAGCGCCCGGGAAGGCCAGACTCTGAACTACGGCGATGCCTATTTTCAAAATTACGCGCTCCTGCTCGTCTTCGCGGACCAAGGCTCCAGCAGCGTTCAGTATCAGTTCGGAAAGGCTGAAGCTACGGACTACCTGATCGATGTCACGTTAGAGCAGTATCTGCCTGAAATTGGCACCACAGATATTGTCATGAAAGGCTTCGTCGCAGGCCTTGAAAAAGAATCCCTCTACCTACAGGACGGCAGCCCTAAACCTCTCAACATTACTCAGCGCACCATTCCGGTCGTGACCGACACGCCGGTGGATGATCTGACCATTGAAGATCTCAGGCTTGGCAATCTTAAAGTGAGACTCGCCGCCCTGGAACTTGACTTCCGAATGGCTCAAAAACCCGAGCGCGTCGAACTGAACCACGACGGTTACGAAGAGACACGCTACTATGAAAATGGCATAGAAATCATGATCATTGAGAACGAGGTCTTCATGATCTCCACAGACAATCCCAATTTTCCTACGCCGCGAGGCCTCAAGGTCGGAGACAGCCTCGAAACCCTCACCACCCTCTACGGCGAGGCTTCCGTGATCGAAACTCTCGAAAACGGCAACACTCTCCACAGCTTTGACCTCTCCGGCGAATACCACCTCTTCCACGCAGAACTTGAGGATAACACTATTGTCAGGCTTCAAGTGAATTTGACGATGTAATGGATAAAATTACAAAGAAACTCGGTGTCTGACACCGAGTTTCATCTTTTTTCCTCTACAAAATCACATTCCGCAAGCGCCCAATGCCTTCAATCTCGCAAATGACCTCATCCCCAGCCTTCAGGTATTTAGGCGGGCTGAAGCCCATGCCAACGCCCTTCGGCGTCCCGGTTGCTATGATGTCCCCCGGCTCCAGCGTCATGCCCATCGACAGATCCGCAATGACCAAGGGTATATCAAAAATTAAGTCCGACGTATTGCCGTCCTGACGCAGTTCGCCATTGACGTAACTCTTTAAATCGAGGCTCAGCGGGAGCGGCAGCTCCGACTTATGCACAAGGCATGGGCCAATGGGCGTAAAACCATCAAGGCTCTTGCCCTTAAACCACTGCAAATGTCTGGCCTGCATGTCTCTGGCAGATAGGTCATTCAGGATCGTGTAACCGAAGATGTAATCCTCAGCCTGATCCACAGGAATATCACGTCCAGCCTTGCCTATGACGACCGCCAGCTCCACTTCATAATCCAGCTGAGTCGATCCGGAGGTGGAATAAGAAATCTCATCATCGGGACCCATCATTTCATAGACACGCTTCGAAAAATAGACTGGGTGCTCCGGCATGGTCGGCGCGTGGTTCAGATTCTTGGCAGTTTCCTTGACGTGCTCCCTGTAATTGAGTCCGAGACACAGCACGTCGTGCTTGGTCTTCTGAATAGGCGCGAGCAGCGTCACATCTTCAGCCGCATATGACGGAAATTCCTGCAGCGCGGCGCAGCAGCTGATTTCCTTTAGTACTGCAAGTTCGTCTTCAGTGACACTTTCAACAAACGCGTTCAAGGTATCAAACTGCTTTCCGGGAATCAAATAGTTCAGGTCATAGATGTGCGTCATTGCCTTACTGTAGAGTCCCAGCAGAATCTGGTCTCCCGTTTTGAATCTGACGAATTTCACTGTGTGGCCTCCTTTTCATACTATTAGATTCATTATACTCATGTTTTGCATCTTTTTTCGTGCTGCTCACAGAAATATTGTTTTTTTTGCCAGTCCCTGCATTATAATTAGGGTAGGTCCAATTCATCCGGCGAATGACTACTGTGATTCGTCAGCCGGTGGGGTGGGTGTGTTGCTTGCAGACCATCGGTTTAAAAAAATCATTGCCCTTACAGGAGGTTACTATGAACGAGGTTATAAAAGCTCTATACGAACGAAAAAGCGTCCGGCGCTTTCTTCCGGACCAGCTGAAGGACGAAGACATCCTCGCGGTCATTGAGGCGGGCAACCAGTCGCCCAGCGGCCACAACACCCAACCGGTACGCTTCACGATCCTGCAGGATCAGGCGCTGATCGACCACATCAACGACGCCGCCAAGAACGTCATGCGGGATTCTGAGGTCGACTGGATCCGCAAGTTTGGCGCGAGCGAACGCTACCACCTGCTGCACAAAGCGCCTACGGTCGTCATTGTTTCCGTCCGAAGCGACGTCTATTCCCCGGTGGCGGACGCCTCAGCGGCGGTGGAAAACATGCTGGTGGCGGCGCACAGCCTGGGCATAGGCTCTGTCTGGGTCGGCCTGATCAGTTCTTACTTTCAGCTGCCGGAAGCCAGCGGGACCCTGAAAATCCGCGACGGCTACAAACCGCTCTACGCCGTTTGCCTCGGCTATGAGGATCCCAAAAAGATCCTTCCCAAGCCGTCCAGACAGAAGGATGTCTTTGACTGGATCCGGTAATGGCCGGTCTCTCGGGGCGGTTTAAGAAGAGCGTAGCCGATGGTCACGCGCCCCAACCCTAAACATCAACTGCCGCAGACCTTGTGATTCATCTTAATGTGAAGGAGAGATTCCCATGCAATTTCTGGTAATTGGACGCGACGGCACGGATGAAGAGGCTTTGGCGCGCCGGCTGGCGGCAAGAGACAACCACCTGGCCCTGGCCCAGCAAATGAAAAATACGGGCGAACTGCTTTACGCGGCCGCATTGATGGACGAAAGAGAGCGCATGGTTGGCTCTGCCTTGATTTTGGAATTCGAAGACCGCGCGTCGCTGGACGCGTGGCTGGAGGTCGAGCCCTATGTCACCGGCGACGTCTGGAAAACCGTCGAAGTCAGCCTTTGCAAGGTTCCGGGGTTTATTAAGCCTTAGGTTTAAGTTGAGGGCCAATAGGCCACAGGCCGCGCGGACGGGTTTCATTCTGGTGACGCGGACGGGTTTTAATTTGGGGACAGAGCTCGGTGTCATAACACTCAATTCTACGACAAAAGTCCTTCACTCCGGTGGTTTGTTCGCCACTATGAAGTGAAGGACTTTAAATTACAACTTACACTGCTTCAGCGTGTAAACATCCTGCCTGCGGTGCTCAAGGAGCGGCAGCTCCCGCCTGACCTTCTCGACGTAATCCATGTCAAGCTCCGCTATAATCATGCCCGGTACCGCCTCCAGCATCTCAATGACATCCCCCCACGGGGACACCGCCAGCGAATGACCGTAGGACACGTATGGCCCGTTCACATCCCGCGCAGGCGCCACGCCGAGCACATAGGCCTGATTGTCCAGCGCCCGGTTCCTGAACAGAATCTCCCAGTGCGCCGGCCCCGTCGTCATATTGAACGCCGCCGGCACCACCAGGATTTTAGCGCCCTGGTCCACCATCATCCTGGCCAGCTCGGGAAACCGCAGGTCATAGCAGATCGCCAGACCCACGCGCCCGAACTCTGTCTCAAACACCGTGACCTGAGACCCTGCAGACAACGTGTCCGATTCTTTGAACCGCTGCCCGCCCTCTATATCAATGTCAAAGAGATGCATTTTGCTGTGCTTCGCCACTTGACGACCTCTGCGGTCGAACACAAAGGACGTGTTGTAGAGCTTCCCGTCCCGCGCCCGCTCCGGAATGGACCCGGCCACCAGCCAGATTCCCAGGCGCCCGGCAAGCTTGGAGAGATACTGATGGGTTTCGCCGCCCTCGGGCTCCGCATAAATAGGAAAACTGTCGCTTGAATACGGGCAGTTGAACATCTCCGGCAGCACCACCAGGTCTGCCCCGGCCTCCGCCGCCTGCGCCGCGTACCCCGCGGCCGTCTCGAGATTCGCACGCTTGTCCGCGGTCACCGCCATTTGAACCAAAGCTGCTTTAAGCTTCACGATCAGCCCTCCAGTACTTGAATAAACGCCTTCATGTAGGCCGGCAGGTCCATAGGCGCCCGGCTCGAAATCAGGTTGCCGTCCACGACCACTTCCTCGTTGACCCACTTGCAGCCCGCGTTTTCCATGTCGTCCCGGATCGCAGGCGTCGACGTCGCCGTGCGCCCCTTCATAATCCCGGCGGAGATGGTGACCCACCCCGCATGGCAGATTATGCCGATGGGCTTCCCATCCTCATTCATCTCCCGCACAATCGCCTTCACCTTATCATAACGTCTCAGCTTGTCCGGCGCCCAGCCGCCCGGAATGAGCAGCCCCGCGAACTCTGACCCGCTGATGTCGTCCCAGGACACATCGCTTTTATAAGGTACACCATGCTTCCCTTTGAGACCGCGACCACCTGCGTCCGAAGCCATCACCACATTATAGCCCGCCTCGATCATCCGGTAGTATGGATACAGCAGCTCAAGGTCCTCCGCGTAGTCATCCGTGAGAATCAGAATTTTGTCTTTTGCCATGTTCAAGCTCCTTTCGGTTGTCGCGTTCGGTTAGCCAACGACACTGTGAGAGTAAGTGCCTGTCTCACTTTTTTACCCGATTTTTCTAATTTGAAAACAGTCTGTTTGCCTCGAATTCGTTTGCCGCTGTTTGCTGCGGTCTCATTCTGGGTAACGTTGTAGTTATATAATTTGACGTTGCTTGTCAATGACGCGACTAATTTGTATAGATAGCAGATTGAATAAAAGAAAATAAAAGCAAATAAAAGCAAAGAATGAAAAAACAATAACAAAAAAAGGAGGGCCGATGGCCATGTCCGATCCCCAGCACCCCGCCTATATCCCAGGCCTGCGCAACCTCAAAACCGCCCTGGCAGTCCTGATCATTTTGATCCTCGCGAAGCTGATAGACTACCCTGCCCCCATGTACGCCGGCATTGCGGCGATCACCACCATGCAGGACAGCATTCCCCATTCCATTTCCTATGGCAAAATGCGGATTATGGCCACTTTGGCTGGCGGCCTCATGTCTGTTATCATTCTGTACGCCACGCGGCACATCCCGGTCGAAAGCATTTCCATCCTGCTGATCCCTCTGGGCATAGTGCTGACCATTTTGCTGTGCAACATCATCCGCTTCAAGGAAGCGTCCGGGCTCGCGACGGTGGTCTTCGTCATCATCATGATGCAGTATACCGGCGACCCCTACACTTATGCCATTATCAGAACGATTGAGACCATTGCCGGAATCCTCATAGCCGTGGTGATCAACCGCTTTGTCAAGAGCCCGGAGCCTCCGGAAACGCTCAATACCGGCGCCTAAAAAAGACGGATTAAATGGGATCTCTCCCCATTTAAGCCGTCTTTTCTATTGTCTACTTCATCATCAGCCAAGCACCCACAACCGCCACGATCACTGCAAAGACGTAAAAGAAGATCACAGTCCCCTGCTCGCCCAGCAGCTTCCGGAACAGCCTGATTTTGGCCATATTCCATATCTTCTCAGGTTTTTTCGCCGCAATCCAAACGACCGCGACGCTATACAGCATGAGAAATATACCTAAAAGTGCGAGTCCGTCCATTCAATAGACCTCCCTTTAAAGTTCAGTTCACCCTTCCGGTGGAAGAAGGGGTTGATAGGCAACAGCCGCTGATACCAATTTCCTTCCATCTTTATCCATCCATCCTCAGTTCAACCCCCGCGCAATCCGCCTGCTCAGCAGCGCGAAGACCACCGCCGTAATCCCCAGCACAATCCCCGTGTTCCGCAGAATCACGCCCCAGGTTGCCTCCAGCAGCACTATGCGGTTCATGCTGTCAAAAGCCCAGTAAAACGGCGACCAGTACAGCAAAAGATGCCACTTGTCCGCCAGGAAAATCGCACCCATGATCGACGCTAAAATGGGCACAAACAGCACTTTCATGCTGGAGGCCGCACTGATCACGTTGTCGTTCATAACCCCAATCACAAAGCCAATCAGCACGCTGATCAACGCCACTGAAAATACCGCCACCGTGACCATGCCATAATTCAGCCCCTCAAATCCCAGGATCAGCAGCACCCCAAAGGCGTGGATCACCGGAATCACGACACCCAAAAGTCCTTTTCCAATAACAAAGGCCGCCCGGCTCACCGGCGTCACGTTCATAGCCGAAAGCGTATTGTCCTGCTTCTCCTCCACCAGGTTGATCAGGATCACCATGCCCCCGAAAACCGACATGAAGACCACCAGCACCGACGCCCCGTATTGCTTGAGCGGCGGCAGCTTCCATCCAATGTCGGAGACGAGCGCGTCCATCGGCAGCGCCAGGTCCTGGTTGACATAGGCATCCAGCACCAGCTCAAAAATCTCGTCCATGCCCTCCTGCTCGTTGCCTTCCTTCACAATCTCAAAGCCCCGCTCACCTACCTGGCGCAGGCCAAACACGTCGTCCGTGGCCCGGACCCTGCGTTCCACGGCCTCCACGTCCGCCTCCAGAACCTCCACTTTGCCGATGGTCTCAAGATATTCCACCACCGCCGGTTCTACACTCGGATCCACGGCTATCTGCAGCACATTGGCCCCTACGGACGGAATCAATCCCCGCAGGATGAGCGCGCTGAGGAACGGCGCCAAAATGACATACACTATAATATTATCCCTAAGGCCACTCCGAACATCCCGTCCGGTGATTCTCAAAATCTTACGAAGCATTACCCGTCACCTCCCCTTTGACCGAGTTCAGGACTAAGATCAAACCCATTTACCGGTCCAAATCCTAGCCTATGACCAAAACCGGTCCCAAACTCAAACTCAAACCGTCAGCGTCTTCTTGAACCGGTAAAGTGCCAGCATGAAAATCAGAGTCGCACCGGCCAGGAGCCCACCCGCCGTCGCAAAAACATAAGTCAGGTTTGGCTGCTGATACAGCAGCTCCCGGATCGACACCAGCATAGGATAAGTCGGGATCATCCGGATGATGAGCGGGTTGAAGGACGGCATAAAATAGGAAATCGTCGAAAACGCCAGCACAAAGACGACGACAAAAATGCTGCTCATGGCCTTCATCAGGTCATCGTAAAAACTGGTGAGCAGGAGCCCAATCGCCGTACCAAACAGGTTGGCCGCCGCCATAAAAATCATGAGCGGCCCATAGTGGGCGGACCCCCGGGCTATGGCCAGCGTCACCAGAAGCGACGTGAGCATGCCCGTGACCAGCATCATCCCCAGCTTGGCCAGCAGATAATCCGAAATCTTCGCGGGTGTCACCGTCAGCGCCTTGATCGTCCCTTCATCCTTGTCCATAAAGATGTAGGCCGCTACAATGAACAGCCCAGTAAAAGCGGAGTTCAGCACCAGGAACACCGGCAGCACCGTCAGCCGGTCAGACAGCTTCTCCCTGGTCCCGCCAAGGGTCGTGATTGACACCTGATCTTCATAGTCCGGCATATAGGTCGTGAGGTCCCCAATAAAAGTCTGCTTCAGCAGTTCCACCAGCTTAGGACTCTCGTAGCCCTGAAGCACAAAGTCATAGGTGATCCGTCCCTCTGCGCTCCTAAACACATGGATTCCCGCGGCCTCACGGTCCTCAAGCAAGGCGTTTTCAATGGCTTTACGGCTGTCCAGATAGATCAGCCGGTCCGCCTCAGCGCCCTCGTCGAACAGCGTCCGAACTTGAGTATAGGCCGGCTCCTCCAGCTCAATCAGCGTATAGATGTCATGCTCCGTTGTGAAATTCTCCGGCAGCACAAACAGCATCACCAGAATGAAAATCACCGCCAGCGCAATTTCAATATAAATGTAGAAGGTCCGAAAGGACAGCTTCAGGTCCTTCAAAAAAGTCGTCAGAAATTTCATAGCCTACACCAGCTTTCTTCCGGTGACCTTGATGAAAATCTCCTCCAGCGTCGCTTCCTTGGTGTGCATTGTCTCAATCTTCCTGGTGGCCAGCACCTCCTGAAGCGCAGCGACCTCCACCGGATCCACCAGGGAGAAGTGGCGCCGGATCAGTCTCATGCCGCCTCCAGTGCTGCTTCCAGTGCCAGTAACAGTACCCCCGCCGATGGTCGCCTGACTCACAATGCCGGTGCCGCTTGCATCCAACTTAACGGCCTCCTCGGCCTCTTCCACATACTCCACCTCGACCAGCTTTTCGCCGTACTTGAGTTTGAGGTTTCTCGGAGAATCGATCAGCCTGAGCGTCCCGTCCACAATGAACCCCACCCGGTCGCACAGCTCGTCCGCCAGAAACATGTTGTGGGTCGTCAGGAAAATGGTGGTGCCCCGCTCCTTCTTCTCCTTCACAATATCCTTGATCACACTGGCGATGGCGGGATCCAGCCCCGTCGTAGGTTCATCCAGGAACCACAGGATTGGCTGATTGAGCATGCTGCGCACGAAGGTCAGCCGGTGCTTCATCCCCTTCGAAAACGTCGCCGCCTTCTTGGCCGCCACTTGGTCCAGCCCCACGAGGGTCAGCAGTTCCATAGGATCCAGGGTCGGCACGTCGAACAGCTTCCTGTAAAACTCCAGGTTCTCCAGCGCCGTCAGCTTGCCGTAGACGTTGGACTGCTCGAAGGAAACCCCCAGCTTATTGAACATCTCCCGCTTCGGATGGTGCATGTCGTAACCCGCCACCCGGACCTCCCCGGTCTTCAGCGGCAGCAGACCCGTCAGGATGTTCTGCGTCGTGGACTTCCCAGCCCCGGACGGCCCCAGGAGCCCGAAGGATTCCCCCTCCTCGATCTCAAAGCTGATGTCCTTCACCGCGTACTTGTCGTCGTTGGTGTACGAGTAGTATAGCCCTTCCACTCTTACCATGTGTTTCACCTCCTGAAATTGCAGAGCCTATTAAGCCTTCCCAATCCCAAACTTCAAAAGATCCAAAAATTTGCCGATGGTCACCAAAACCCCATCATCATAAAAATAGTCGTCCTTCTTGGCAATGTGCTTCTGGTAGTATTCGCTGATCTCCACGTTGAGGGCGCTGATCAGGTGGGCGGTGAGCCCCAGATCAATGTCCGGCCGAATCTCCCCCCGCTGGATCCCCAAGGTCAGCAGCTGCTCGAACACCTGATTCGACTTGTCTATGTTGTCCTCGATGATCTCCTTGAACAGCGCATGAGACGGATCGGACCTCAAACGATTCCCTATGACCACAAAATCCGGATTATCCCTCGCAAAATTTAGCCCTGTCTCATACATTTCTTTAACGATGACAAAAAAGTCGTGGTCAAAGGGATTTTTCATCACCGGCGTCAAGTACTCCATTTTTTTTGCGATGATCAGGGACATGATGTGTTTGTAGAGGTCCTTCTTGTCTTCGAAGTATTGGTAGAAGCTGCCCTTGGGTATCCCGCTCCCCTTGACGATCCGGTTCACGCTGGCGCTTTCGAAACTGTATTCCACAAACTCCCGAATGGCAGCTTCTTCGATTTTAGCGCGTTTTTCCGGCGGCAGATTAAAAAAAGTCTCTTTTGGCATAGCTGCACCTCCTGCTCAATTTGCAGATCTTTCTATTAATATGACCACTTAGTCATGTGACTTCTTGGTCATATTATACCTCTAATTCGGCGCGATAATCATTAAATAAGGATTAAGGTTGGTGACGCGGACAACTTTCAACTTAGGGACGGGGGTGCGGTAAATGTTTTGTTAACACAAGAATGTAAATTTGTTTATTATTAACGTCCATTCGACCGCCATCCGCAAGGTGAAGGTTGTTCCGCAAGTCTTCCAAACAAAGCGGGGCATCCCCCGGCTGTCCACTGCAAACAGCCGGGGGATGCCCCGTTACCTTTTTCAGACTTGCTGCCAGCATAAATCGCTGCTTTGTTCATGCACGTCTGTTGGTTTTTACGACCATCGGCAGACGCCTTGGTCTTGATCTCTTAATTCCTGAGACTGTGAATCGGTGCCGGAATCCGGCCGCCACGCTCCACGAAGAGCTTGGAAGAGGCCTTGTTCACCGGCATGATGGGCGCCCGGCCCAGCAGCCCGCCAAACTCCACGTAGTCACCCACGCCCTTGCCATGCACCGGAATGACGCGCACCGCGGTGGTCTTGTTGTTGATCATGCCAATCGCCGCCTCGTCCGCGATGATGGCCGAAATCGTCTCCGCCGTTGTATCTCCCGGGATCGCGATCATGTCGAGGCCCACCGAGCAAACGCAGGTCATAGCCTCGAGCTTGTCCAACGTCAGAATGCCCTTCTCGACGGCTTCGATCATGCCCTCATCCTCACTGACCGGGATGAACGCGCCGCTGAGGCCGCCCACGTGGGAAGACGCCATGGCGCCGCCCTTCTTGACCGCGTCGTTGAGCATAGCCAGAGCCGCTGTGGAACCGTGAGTCCCGCAAGTCTCCAGGCCCATCTCTTCGAGGATCCGCGCCACGCTGTCCCCAACCTCAGGTGTCGGTGCCAAAGACAGATCCACAATGCCGTAGGAAACCCCAAGCCGCCGCGACGCCTCCCGGGCCACCAGCTCGCCCATGCGCGTCACCTTGAAGGCCGCTTTCTTGATGGTCTCCGCCACCTCGTCGAAGCTCTTGCCGCGCACTTCTTCCAGCGCGACCTTCACAACTCCCGGGCCGCTGACGCCCACGTTGATGGTGCAGTCCGCCTCGCCCGGCCCGTGGAAGGCCCCCGCCATAAACGGATTGTCCTCCACCGCATTAGAGAAGATGACCAGCTTCGCGCAGGCGATGCTGTCCTGGTCCTTGGTCAGCCGCGCGCACGCCTTCACCACCTGGCCCATCTCCCGGATGGCGTCCATGTTCATACCCGCCCGGGTCGTCGCCACGTTCACCGAGCCGCAGACGATCTCCGTCTCCGCCAGCGCCCTTGGCAGCGCCTGAATCAGGCGAACGTCGCCCTTCGTCATGCCCTTGTGGACCAGCGCTGAGAAACCGCCTATAAAGTTGACCCCAACCGCCTTGCCCGCCCGGTCCAGCGCGTGGGCCAGCTCCAGCGTGACGTCCTCCTCGGAAGCCCCCGCCAGCATGGCAATGGGCGTTACCGAAATCCGCTTATGTATGATGGGAATCCCGAATTCCTTTTCGATCTCCTGCGCCACTGGAACCAGCCGCGCGGCGACCCTTGTGATCTTGTCGTAAATCTTCTGCGCCATGACCTGACCGTTGCCATCGGCACAATCCATGAGAGAAATGCCCATAGTCACGGTCCGGATGTCGAGTTTCTGTTCGTGGAACATTTCCTGGGTGTCCAGGATTTGCCGCATGGTTAACATAACATCCTCCTAAATCTGGTGCATAGCGGTGAAAACCTCTTCCCGCTTCACTCTGATCTGCATGCCCAGCTCGTTCTCGACTTCCTGCATCTTCGCCTGCAGCTCCTCAATGTTCGTGTTGAGGCTGCCCAGGTCCACAATCATGACCATGGTAAACAGCCCCTGCATGATGGTCTGGCTGATGTCGTCGATGTTGACTTCCCGCTCGTACAGCGCCGTGGCGATCTTCGCGATGATCCCCGGCCGGTCCTTACCAAGAACTGTGATGACTGCTTTCAATTGAATTGCCCCCATTTCCCTCAAACAGGTCAGATGTGACGGTGACGGTGTTAGCGCTTGCGCAGGAACCCGCCCGGGTCCGAGAACCAGAATCAGACTCAGAACCAGGACCAGGACCAGGACCAGACCAAAACCAAAACCTCCGCCGATGGTCACCCACCCACACCTTTTCTCCCGTTCAAGTTTTCAGAATTTTTCACATTATAGCACAGAACAGAAGGGCATGAACAGCATTTTATTAACAATATTTTATTTATATTAACGATTGTTCGTAATATTGTATGATTTTGTATACAATAATGCGGAAATACGACATCTTACCGTGGTCGAACGGCAGAAATTACAAACAATTAGTGAGTGCCAGTTGCTGATTTGAATTCTGTCCGCGTCACCAATTCTAAATTGGTGACGCGGACAGATATTTTTTCGGTGCCAGAGCATGCGAAAACGACTTTCATTCTCGCGCCCACCCCCGCCCGAACTCAACCCACTCAGCCTTACTCCCTTATCGCGTCCTTCAGCGCCTTCACAAACGCGCCAACCGGCGCCGCCGCCCCTGTGCCGTGCTTCCCAACCAGGTCCACCACGGCGCTGCCGACTATGACACCGTCGGCATAATGCGCCAGCGCCTTCGCCTGCTCCGGCGTGGAAATACCAAAGCCCACCGCTGTTGGAACCGTCGCGTGCCTCTGAATCTCCCCAAAGAACGCGTCAAAATCCGTCGCGAACCCAGCCCGCGTGCCCGTCACCCCCAGGGAAGACACGCAGTACAGGAAACCCTCGCTGTTCTGGGCAATAGCATCGATCCGGTCCCGGGACGTCGGCGCCACCAGGCTGATCAGGTGAACCCTGTGCGCCCTGGCCTCCCCGGAAATCTCCACCTGCTCCCCGTAAGGCAGATCCGGCACAATCACCCCGTCAATCCCCACACGGGCACAGGCCTCAAAAAACCGGTCCTTCCCATAATGCAAAATACAATTCAAATACATCATCAGCAGCAGCGGCGTCTCCGCCACACCTCCAGCCCGAAGCCGCGCCACCAGATCAAAAATCCCCGGCAGCGTCGCCCCCGCCTCCAAAGCCCTGGCGCTGGCCGCCTGAATGATCGGCCCCTCCGCCATGGGATCCGAAAACGGCACTCCAAGCTCTACCAAATCCGCGCCCTGAGCAATCATCTCCCACACTAAAACCTCCGTCGTCGCCATGTCCGGGTCGCCCGCCGTCACAAACGTGATCAGCGCCTTCTCCCTGCGATGTCTGAGCGCCTCAAAAGTCACATCAATCCTATTCATGGATGTTTTCCCCCCTGTACTTCGCCACCGACTGCACGTCCTTGTCCCCGCGCCCGGACAGACAGATCACCAGAATCTCCTCCGGCCCCATCTCAGGCGCGATCTTCCTCGCCAGCGCCACCGCGTGGGCCGACTCAATGGCCGGAATGATCCCCTCCACCTTCGCCAGGTACTCGAAGGCATCCACCGCCTCCGCGTCTGTCACCGGCAAGTACTCCGCCCTGCCGATGGAAGCCAAATAAGCATGCTCAGGCCCAATACCCGGATAATCCAAACCGGCGGAGATGGAGTACACCGGCATGATCTGCCCGCCGTCATCCTGCAGAAACAGCGATTTCATCCCGTGAAAAACCCCCGTCTCCCCCATGGTCACCGTAGCCGCGTGCATCCGCGTGTCGACGCCAAGCCCCGCTGCCTCCGCGCCGACCAGCCGAACGCCCGGAGAATCAATAAAGTCGTAAAACGCCCCCATGGCATTGGACCCGCCGCCCACGCAAGCAATCACGCAATCCGGCAGCCGCCCGGCTTCCACAGCAAGCTGCGCCCGAACCTCCTCGCCAATGACCTTCTGGAAATCCCGTACAATCATTGGAAACGGATGGGGCCCCATCACAGAACCAATCATGTAAAACGTCGTATCCGCCTCCCCGGCCCAGCACCTGAACGCCTCATTGACCGCGTCCTTCAGGGTCCCAGTTCCGCTGGACACCCCCGTGACCTTCGTCCCCAGGAGCTTCATCCGGTAGACGTTGAGCTGCTGGCGCTCCATGTCCTCAACACCCATGAACACCTCGCACTCCATGCCCAGGAGCGCCGCCGCCGTCGCCGCGGCGACCCCGTGCTGGCCCGCCCCCGTCTCCGCGATCAGCCTCTTCTTGCCCATCTTCTTCGCAAGGAGCGCCTGCCCCAGAACGTTGTTGATCTTGTGGGACCCCGTATGGTTCAGGTCCTCCCGCTTCAGGTAAATCTGCGCGCCCCCCAGATCCTGGGTCATCTTCCGCGCCGGATACAGCATGGACGGCCGCCCCGCGTACCCTTCCAGCAACGCCTTCAGCTCCGCCCTGAACTCCGGATCCTGAGAAAACTTCGTGTATGCCGCCTCTAACTCAATCAAAGCGTTCATCAGCGTCTCGGGGACATATTGTCCCCCAAACTCACCGTATCTTCCTGGCTTTGTCATGCTCTTTTCCCCCCGACTCGTTCAATAATTTCTATGATCCCTTCCATCTTTGACAGATCCTTAAACCCGTCCGTCTCAATGCCGCTGGACAAGTCGATCCCATAAGGCTCGACCGCCCTCATAGCCTCTTCCAGGTTCCCGGTGTTCAGCCCGCCAGCCAGGAAAAAGGGCTTCGCAAGCTGCTCTTTCACGCCGCGAATCATGTTCCAATCCGCGACCACACCCGTGCCCCCGGCCATGCCCGGCGTAAAGGCGTCCAGCAGCAGCCGGTCCACCTCCAGCCCGTCCGCCGCCAGCAGCACCGCCGCGTCTGTCGTCCTCACGGCCTTCCAAATCTCAGGGCATTTGCCGATGGTTCCAGAACACACACCCGACAGCGCCTCTTTAACTGCCCGAATCTCCTCAGGACCCTCATCGCCATGCAGCTGCACCACGTCGAGTTTCGCCAGCCGCACCGCCTCAAGGATTTCCTCCAAGGGCGCGTTGACGAACACGCCAACTTTCTTCATGCCTTCCGCCAGCCCAAGCCCCAGCTGCCCCGCCAGTTCAGGACTCACCTGCCGTTTGCTCTTCGCGAAGACAAAGCCAATATAATCCGGCCGAGTCTGATTCGCGTATTCAATATCCTCAGGACGTCTAAGTCCGCAGAATTTAATTTTCATTGTATGTCAACTCACTTTCTAATGAGGGAAACCGGGGGTGATGAAACTGGGTGTCTGACACTGAGTTTCATCACCCCCGGTTTCCTTCCTTTTTATCCACGATTTCTATTACAGCCCCTTCAGTCCCTTCAGCGTCCCTTCGACGTCCTTGCTTCGCATCAAGGTCTCGCCTATCAGCACCGCGTCGGCGCCCCAGGCCCGTACCAGCTCCATGTCTGCAGCATCGCGGATGCCGCTTTCTGAGATGCAGAGGCAGTTTTTAGGGACCATCGGCAGAAGTCTTTGGGTGGTGGAGAGCTCCACATTGAAGGTTTTGAGATCCCGGTTGTTAATACCAATTAATTCAGCGCCGCAGGCAATGGCCCGTGTCATCTCCGCTTCGTCGTGAACCTCCACCAAGGCATCCAGTCCAAGGGAGGCCGCCAGGTCCATGAAGGACCGGATCTCCTCGTCGGTGAGGATCGCGACTATGAGGAGAATCGCGTCCGCGCCAATCACCCTGGCCTCGTAAATCTGGTAGTCGTCAAAGATGAAGTCCTTTCGGATGATGGGGAGGGACACCGCTTGGCGCACCTGCCTCAAATAGTCGGAGCCGCCCTGGAAATAAGCTTCCTCCGTCAACACAGAAATGGCGCTGGCGCCGCTGCGCTCATAGGCCGCCGCGACTTCCGCCGGGCGGAAATCCGGCTGGATCAGACCCTTGGAAGGGGAGGCCTTTTTGACCTCCGCAATAATGGACAGGCCGTCCGCTGCCAGCGCCTTCGCAAAGCCCTTGGTGGCCCGCAACCGGGAAGCCGTATCAGCGGTCATCTCCAGCGCCAGGCGCTTCATCTCCTCACGACCGACCGCCGAGATCTCCCGGGCCAACTGAATTTTCCGTTTTTCAACAATCTCATCCAAAATCATGGTTGTCCTCCTAGTGTATCTTATCTCCCATACTGCTGGGTCGTCTCCGCCAGCGCCTTCAGCTTCGCCAGAGCACGCCCGCTGTCTATGGAGTCTCGGGCTGCTGCTACACCTTCCTTAAAGCTTTCCACCTTACCGGAGGCTACCAAGGCTGCTGCCGCATTCATGAGCACCACATCCCGCTTCGGACCCTGCATGCCATTTAAAATGTCCAGCGTGATCCGGGCATTCTCCTCAGGCGTTCCCCCTACCAGGTTCACGAGCTCTGTCGAAGTCAGCCCGACCTCTTCCGGGGTAATTTTGTAGGTGCGGGTCTGACCCCGCCTGATCTCACAGATCGTTGTCGCGCCTGTCAGAGTGACCTCATCGAGTCCGTCGGAGCCGTGAACCACAAGGGCCCCCTGGACGCCAAGCTGAACAAGGACATTCGCCAAAACCTCAACCAACTTTTCATCGTAGACCCCAAGGAGCATATAAGGCGCCCCTGCCGGATTGGAGAGGGGGCCCAGAATATTGAAGACACTTCGCAGTCCCAGTTCCCGCCGCGGCGTCGCCGCATGGCGCATGGAGCCGTGGAACGCCGGCGCGAACATGAAGGTCACATCCGTCTTCTCCAGACAGTCCAGGGCCTGCTCCGGCGTCAGATTGAGCCGGACCCCCAGCTGCTCCAGGACGTCCGCACTGCCGGAGCGGCTGGAAACGCTGCGGTTGCCGTGCTTGGCCACCGGTTGCCCGGCACCAGCCACCACAAAGGCGGTGGTCGTCGAAATGTTGAAGGTATTGCTGAGGTCTCCGCCAGTGCCCACTATATCCACTGCCGGCACCTCGGTCTTAACCGTGGCCGCCTTGCTGATCATAGCCCTGGCAAAGCCCGTAATCTCATCCACGGATTCGCCCTTCATCCGCAGCGCCGTCATGAACGCCGCGATCTGGGCGTCCGTCGCGCCGCCGTCCATGATGCAGCCCATGGCGTTTTCCGCCTCAGAGGCACTCAGGGACTCTCCCTCCGCCACCGTCAGAAGATAGCGCTTCAGCGCCGACTTCTCTTCGCTGGACACCGGCATTTGGAGGACCTGGCTGGTAGCCTGCACCCCCGCCACCTTTGTGACAAACTTGTACAGCATGGACTTGCCATGTGGCGTCAGCACGGACTCCGGATGGAACTGAACCCCGTAAACCCGCAGTGCTTCATTTTCCGCCGCCATGATTTCACCCTTAGCGGTCTTTGCGGTCACTTTCAGGGTCTCGGGCAAGGTCAATGGATCCAGCACCAACGAGTGATAGCGTGCCACTTCAAGTTTTACCGGCAGCCCTTCAAAGAGCTTAGAAGACGGATCCACCTCAATCACACTGGACTTTCCGTGGACCTGCTCAGAGGCGTGAACCACCCGGCCTCCAAAGGCCTCACCCATGGCCTGCAGTCCCAGGCAGACGCCCAGCATTGGAATCTTGCCCGCGAAGTGCCGGATCGCCTCAATGGTAATTCCCGCGCTGGCAGGAAAGCCAGGCCCCGGCGACAGGATCAGCGCCTCAGGCCTTAAAGCTTCAATCTCCGCCAAAGTAATCTGGTCGTTGCGGACCACTTTCAAATCCGGATAAAAGGACCCGATCTCCTGGTACAGGTTGTAAGTAAACGAATCGTAGTTGTCTATGATCAAGATCATTGGAGATCCCCCGCTTCCACAATAGCTTGAACGACGGCCTTCGCCTTGTTGACCGTCTCCTCGTATTCCTTCTCAGGCACAGAGTCCGCCACAATCCCGGCTCCCGCCTGGACATAGGCCTTCCCGCCTGTAAACAGCGCCGTCCGAATGGCAATGCACGTATCCATGTCCCCATTCAGCGCCAGGTAACCCGCCGTGCCGCCATAAATCCCCCGGCGGCTGCTTTCCAAAGAATCTATAATTTCCATAGCTCTGACCTTGGGCGCTCCGGACAGCGTCCCCGCCGGCAGTACCGACTTCAGGACATCCAGGCCGCCCAGACCAGGCATCAGATTGCCTTCCACGTCGCTCACCAGGTGCATGACCTTGGAGTACCGCTCCACCTTCATCAGCGTCGTCACTTCCACGGAACCGAAGGCGGCGACCCTGCCTACATCGTTTCGTCCCAGGTCCACCAGCATCATGTGCTCCGCCCGCTCCTTGGGATCGTTCAGCAGCTGGGCCTCCAGCTGCAGGTCCTCCGCCGCGTCCAGCCCCCG
>Ga0302240_1000343_pt1 | contig 50148 bp, 41 predicted proteins | sample AAG_UR_His_MG_FD_193538 | JGI IMG/M metagenome (GOLD analysis project Ga0302240, IMG submission 193538) | Enriched activated sludge microbial communities from anaerobic digester in WTTP, New Holstein, Wisconsin, United States - AAG_UR_His | ecosystem: Engineered > Bioreactor > Anaerobic >... | reverse complement strand
CTTCTTTCAATACCGCTATTATCTGTTCTTCGCTAAATCTGCTCTTTTTCATCTTCCCCTCCTTGTGCCTTATTTTACCTTCTTTTTCCTAACTTTTAAATGGCACTACTTTCAGGGGGAAGGTCAACAGCGGTGTATTTTTAAATTCATTAACTGCAGTTTCTTTAAACGTTCAGGGAGTAGGTTCTCAGCCAACGATGAGTTTGTGGCTAAACGATACATTTCTTAATCTTTTAACTCCGGGTTCGGCAATAAATCTTAATAATGTGAAAGTCAGCAATTCTTCAGGCATGCAGGCAACCTCTTTAAATGTTGACAGTGCTTCATATATATTCAGCTATCCGGATGTTTTAAATTTTCAAACAATAACAAACGATGGATTTATAGATGTATCCGCAACAGATATAACTGCAACATCAGGTATTGTAAATAACGGAACTTTACTGTTTTATGGCGGAGTAAATTATAATGATATAACAGGTTCGGGATATATAGGTATTATCGCCGGAGAAACTGTTTATAATGATATGACAGCAACAATATCACAAAGCACTATAACAGTTGAAGGTGTGTTTATAAATGATAATGGAACCGATGATGCAGTAACGGCAACAAACGGATTTTTTGTAGAAACCGGCGCAGAGTTGCAAAGCAATGCCTCATCATTGGCAGGCAACATTGCAAATGACGGAATAGTATCATTTACAGGCGGAACAAATGACAATGAAATTTCCGGAACAGGCAATTTCATAACTTCTTCCGGGGATGTAATAAACTCCGCAAATATAACACAGTCAACAATCACGATAAACAGCGGAGCAACTTTTGAAACAAACGCAAGTTTGTTGACGGTCGCTAATTCAATAGTAAATAACAGCCAGTTAACTTTTACAGGCGGAACAAACAATAATGAAATAACCGGTACAGGTGATTTGTTTAATACCGGCGATATAACAAATAACGGAGATATAGATCAGGGCTCATTTCATGTTACAAGCGGAACTTTTACAAATAATGGAGAAATAACAGCTATTAATATGTTTGTGTCAAACGGGGCAACGTTATTGACAAGAAATATGCTTGATACTTATACGGCAGGCGGCGCAATATATAATGACGGTTTACTTCAGGTTGATGTTGATAGCAGCAGCGGAACAGTAGATAATGCAAATCTTTTAACAGGGACCGGCGAGTTGGAAATATTTGGAAATACAATTTTTAATCAGCAGGCCGGAGTAACTATCACTCAAAGCACAATAACCATTTCGGGTAATGCTTCAATGACCGCAAATGCCGACGATTTGATTGTATCCGATAAAATATATAATGACGGAAGTTTAACGCTTACAGGTTTCAGCAACATCAATGACAATGAAATAACCGGTACAGGTGATTTGTTTATAGGCGATTTGATACAAAATAGAAAAAATATAAATCAAGCAAATTTAACGATATACGATTCTATGGGTTTGTGGAATGTTGAAGGTTCAACTATAACACTTACGGATAATCTTTTAATCGGTACATTTGCAGGGTTGCAAAATGATGGAGTGTTAAATATAGTAAACGGCGTAAATAACGGTTCAATAGTATATGGCACAACATCGGAAGCAATTATGAATATATCCGGAGATTTTATCAATAACGGAAATATGGCACAAGAACAGTTAAATATATCCGGCAGCGCTTCAGTAATAACAAATGCTTCTAACTCAAATATACATCAAGGCATATCTAACGATGGCGACTTGATATTTACAGGCGGAACAAGCGATGATAATATAACAGGTAGCGGAACATTGACATACAACGGTGCAGAAGACGATTTAACAAATACTGCCGATATAAATCAGTTTGCTGTTAATATAACAACCGGTACTTTTTATAATGTTGCAGGCAGTTCAATAACGGCAACCAATATAAATATAGACGAAGCCGGCGAACTTGATGCCGATATAGACGACATAGATACTTATACGGCAGGCGGAAGAATTTTAAATAACGGGTTAATTGAATTTGGCATAGACGACAGCGGCGAAAATTTTAATTTGATAACAGGTTCAGGAAGAATTGAAATTTTTAACGGATATGATTTATTCAATAGTTCTTCAATAACACAGGGTGAAATCGCAAATGATTCAACATTTGTAAATAACGCAGTCGGAACTGTTGATGCAGATGTTTTTGAAAATTTTGCTTTTGGTCAAAATGACGGATTAATGAATATAGCTAATTTTACAAATGATGGTCCTTTTGTAAATACGGCATCCGGAATAATAAATGCCCAGACTATGATTAATACGGATATTTTTGCTAATAACGGGACTGCAAATGCCGAATATTTGGTAAATAACGGAATGTTTTTTAATGATAATGCTTTAAATATTGAAGGCGGTGTAAATTTTAGCACAATTACCAGACAAAACGGAGTAGGGTTTGGAACAATGACTGTAACAAACGGCGTTTTTGATAATTCAGTCGGAACTATTACTCAGTACACTGCAATTATAGAAAATGGCGGACATTTAATTACAGATGCCGATCATTTAATACTTGATACAGGTATTGCAAATAATTCTATACTTGAATTTACGGGTGGGACAATTGTAAATTCTGTAACGGGAACAGGAACACTTTTAATAACCGGTGTTGTCGGAAGTTCCAGTACTGTTAATCAGGGACATTTAGGAGTATACGGCAGTTTTAGAAATTCTTCAGGCACTTATGTAAACAGCGCTTATGTTGACGGCGGTGCAAATATTGTTAATGATGCAGGGTCAGATCTTTTTATAGATTCTCTTGTAAATAACGGAACAATAGACAATTCAGCAGTAAGAGGAAGCGGATTTGAAGTTGGAAACGTTTTAAATAACGGAGATATGATAGGAACAGGCGATATACAGATATACGGAACATTTATAAATGAATCAAGCGGAACACTTCAGCAGGCAAATATAAATGTAGCTTCAACAACGGCATCTTTAATAAGCAATGCTTCAAGTTTAACCGGCAATATAAACAATGCGGGAACTTTAGTGCTTACCGGCGGAACAAATAATAACACAATATCAGGTTTTGAAGGAATTTACGGTGACTTGTTAATAAACGGAAATGTAATAAGTAATCGCAATATAAATCAGGATAATTTAACCGTATCAAGCGGTTCATCTTTTATTAAAACAGCGGTTGCAAATTTTAACGATACTATTTTAAATAACGGGTCAATAACAAATAACGGGTTTACATCGGCCAACAGACTGATAAATAATTCGGGTGCTGTTGTGGATAACTATTATATTTTTGAATTGTACGAAGGAGGAATAAATAACGGAACAATAACGGGAGCCCCCGGCCGTTTACAGATTTATGACGATTTCACAAATTTGGGATCTATCAGCCAGAACGAAGTTTATCTAAACAACGGTTTGGTTCAAAATAACGGATCACTAAATGCAGGTAATTTGTATATTAGTAATAGTGTTGAATTTAGAACATATATGGATTATGTCTCAGCTAATATAGCAAATGACGGTATGATTATAACAAATGGCGGTACAAATACTAATACAATTGCAGGCACCGGATCATTACTGGTATTTGGCGGAGCGATGATTAATGACGGAACAATAGCTCAGAATGATTTGCTTGTAAATTCAGATTCTACACTTAGAACATCAGCGCAATCATTAACAATAGCTAACGGTATAGAAAATAACGGCACATTGTTTATTGATTATACAGCAGGTGCAGACACTAATTCTAATGACATCAGAGGAGACGGAATTCTTCGTATAGTAAACGGAACAGATTTAACCAATACAGGCGAAATAAGACAAGAAGGTATGGCAATAACAAACGGTTCAACTCTTCATACCGATGCAAGTTTATTGTACATAGCAAACAGAATTTTAAATAACGGAACTCTTGATTTTAATGTAACAGGAGATAACGCAAATAATATAACCGGTTCAGGAACATTGCTTATATCTAACGATGCTGATGTGGTAAATACAGGTGCAATCGGGCAAAGTCTGCTTTACATAGATAATTCCAGCTTTACGACAGATGCAAGTTTATTAAACGGGACAGCAGAAATAGCTAACGGATACGATTTGCATTTTACGGGCGGATTAAATACAAGCATAATAACAAATCCTGACGACGGAATATTGTTTATAGACGGCAATGTAGAAAATGCCGACGGAGTCAGTATTGAACAGAGGCTTGGTGTAATAGGTGCAAACAACAAATTTACGGTAAATGCAGAAGATATTGATATAGACGACGGAATAGATAATAACGGAATTCTTGCATTAAAAGATGCAAATGATTCATCATTAGAAGAAGATGTTTATGGTGATGGTTCGCTTGTTAAAACCGGAGCAGGTATTGTAGAGCTTACAGGTGAAAATACTTACTCAGGCGAAACAATAATAACCGAAGGAGCATTGCAGATTTCCGATGAATCTAATATAGGAGACAATACAATAGGATTTGACGGCGGAAAACTTATAGCTTCTGCAAACAGTTTTGCTATAAACAACCAGTTGACAGCGACAGAAGGTAATAATGTAAATATAGATGTTATAGACGGTCATCTTTATCTTGACGGAGTAATTAACCAACAGTCAACAACTCCTGCAAATTTAGTAAAAGACGGTAACGGAATACTGGAACTTGAAATGGATGACAATTACTATCAAGGTGATACATACGTTAACAACGGAACATTAATCGGAACAACGCAAAATATTAAAGGCAGACTTTACGGAACCGGTTCAAGCAATCTTGATACATATGAATTTACAGACGGCGTTCATTATAGTGACAGCGTTGTTGTCAGCGCTTTGTATCCGAAAGCCCCAAGCTCTTACGGATATGACGTTGTATTAAATGAAGTAGACAGCACTAACTATCTCGGAACTTTTAATAAAACAGGTTCAGCTTCAATGGAAGTTGTAAACTATTTCAGAGCACATTTGGCAAATATTACTGACGGGGCTTTGTATGTAAATAACATTGAAAGCGGAAACGATTTCATAGTTGACAGTACAATGACCTTTACAAACAGCTTGTTAGGCGGAAATTCCAATATAACGGCAACAACAGTTGTAATGGGAGACGGTTCAATATTAGCTCCGGGCAATTCAATAGGAACTACAAACATAACCGGCGATTTAGTTTTTGCAAGCAGTTCAACGTATGAAGTTGAATTTGAACAGGCGAGTATGCAAACCGGCGGCATAAGCAATGATACAACAAACGTTTCGGGAACAACAACGATTGATAGTAATAATACATCACTTGACTTAATCAATTTGGACGGAAAATTTTATGTACATGAAACATTTGACATTATAACATCATCAGGAGCATTAACGGGCGAATTTGCAAATTCGTCGCTAACGGGATTTGACGTTGACAGTCCTGATTTGAGACTCGGCTCAAGAATAGAATACAGCACGGCAACAGTTGGCAATACATTACAACTGCAGGTCAGAAGAATCGCTTCAGATTATGAAAATTCATCGGAACTTACCGATATGTCGCATAATGAAAGCGAAGTTGCAAGATCAATTGACGCGATATCAACCGGCAACGGCGGCGATATAACAAACTCATTAGATGTTTTGGAAAAATTTTATTATTACACAAGCACATACGATTTGGACGCTCTTAAAGCCGGATTCAACGACATCGCCGGCGTAATATATTCAAATGCGGCGCTTCTTCCTTACTTTAATTCAAAGATGGAACATGTTTACGATAAAATACAGCCGAGAGAAAATAAAATCAGTTCTTGCGGAAGATTCCACGATAAAATATGGGGCGAATATTATTATAATAATTACCGAGTAGACAGAGATGAAAATTCTCCTGAATATCAGACGTATACTAACGGATTTTTATTAGGATTTGATATGATATCTTCAAACAAATGGTTCTTGGGAATAATGTCGGGATACGGTGAATCAACATTAAATCAGGAACATGACAAAACAAATATGAAAGATATCAATCTCGGATTGTACGGCGGATATGAGACGGATAAATGGCAGTTTAAGAGCATGCTTTTTGCGGGATGGGAAAGATATAATACTGAAAGAGAAATTACGTTTATGGACAGAACGGCAAAGAGTGATTATCAGGGTTACAGCACTTCATTGGATGTAGAAGGCGCCTATAAAATACTTTTAACAAAAAATGCGGATGCAAAACATAAATTAACTTTAAAACCTTTTGCCGGAATGTTTGCGTCTTACATAAAGCAGAACGGTTTTGAAGAAAGCGGAGCGGATTCTCTTAATTTAAAAGTTGAAGACAACAATATATTAATGGCGCAGGCCAGATTGGGAGTAGGAATCAACGGCAAACTTAACAAATTCGGCTGGTATGCAAACGTCGGCGCAAGACAGCTTTTGACTAAAGACTACAATGAATTGTATGTGTCATTGCTTGATTATCAGGATGATACAAAGATGAAAATTAAGAGCGCAACGCTTTCACCTTTCTCAATAACGGGCGGACTTGGAGCCGATTATATATTGTCTGAAGATTGGACAATATTTGCAAACGGACAGACAAGTTTTGCGAACAAATCAAAAGAATTATATGCAAACGTAGGTTTGACATATAAATTCGGCTGTCCCAAAAAAGAAAAACAGGATGTTGTTAAAGTTGTTGACGAAGAATTGCAGTCAAAGCTTGAAAATGAAAAGAAAGTTTCCGAAGGTCTCAGAAAAGAATTGAAACAATTGCAAAAAGAATACGACAGTATGAAATCAAAAATCGTAAGCGCGGAAGAAGCAAAGAAAATAAAAGAAAGAAAAATAACGCAGGTTGAATTAACAAGCAAGCTGCAGTTTAAGTTTAATTCAACGGAGTTGACGGACAAAGGCAAAGCAAGCCTGCAGGAAGTTATAAAAGAATTGCAGAGATATCCTGACGCAGAATTGTTGATAGAAGGTCATTGTGATAATCTCGGAGCGCCTGCCTACAACCAGAAACTTTCTGAAGGAAGAGCAAATGCGGTTGCAACATCTTTGGAGAAAGATTACGGAATTAAAAATAAAATTTCAGTAATCGGCAAAGGATCAACGGAAAATTTAGTGCCGAATGATTCTCCGGCAAACAGAGAGATAAACCGCAGAGTTGAAATAACAATAGTACAGGAAGAGGAAGTTGTAACGGAAATAATCAAATAATAGAATAATGTTAAAAATAAAAAAACTCTTTGAATAATTTAAAGTTCAAAGAGTTTTTTTATTTGTTGTAAAAAATGATATAATCTTTTAATTATATTTCAGGAGATTTGATTAAGATGAAAAAAATCTTATTTTTATTTTGTTTATTTACAATAATAACAGCCGCATACAGTAAAAGCTTTGCCTTAATTACCGGCGGCAACACGGATGAAAATTACACATATTCCGCGGACGTTTCTTCCGATACTGTATTTACAAGCACTATGACCTCTGAAGGTTATGTAAATTCAGTCAGCGGATCTTCTGTAACTTTTTCAACGTCAACCGCGACTTCTTTGACTGTTAAAGGAACTGATGCAGTTGCGAGCAGCTGGATAAATAATCAGGCAATAAACCTTACTCTTGCAGGTTCAAGCGTAACGGTTAACAATATAAATTTGACGAATAACCAAGATTTGAAAGCTTATGATTTTATTGCAGGGTCAAGTTCAACGGTTACAAATAATGCAGCGCTTGATTTTGCAAACTGCATATACATAAGCACTAATGCGACTGTTAATACAAACGCATCGGATATAAAAGCTTCAAGCGCTGTTGTCAATAACGGCATTCTTGAATTTACGGGCGGAACAAATAATAACAATATTTCCGGAGACGGCGCATTAAATATTCTTCCTGTTGCATTTGTTATAAATGCGGACGGTTTTTTAATTGACCAAAACACAATAAACATCGGATCATTGGCTACTCTTATGACAAGCGCTGACGATGTTTTGGTTACAAACCAAATTAACAATGAAGGAAGCATCTTGTTTACAGGCGGGATAAACTCAAATGTAATAAATTCTTCAAGCGGCAATATAACGGCAGGAGCCGGTTTTGTAAATAACGGGACCATCACGGTAGGTTTTGAAAATTTTAATAATATGGCCAATACCGAACTGACAAATAACGGCTCTATTTATTTTATAGGCGTTGATGAAACAATATTACAGGATGTTACCGGCGTAGGAACATTCGGAATATCTTCCGGAACTTTTACAAACAATGCTCTTATTACGCAGTCAACGATAACGGTTTCGTCAATAGGAACTTTTAATACTTCGCTTGACGATATAGCAGTTACTTTTATAACCAATAACGGCGTTGTAAATTTTACTTCGGGAACCGTAAATAATAATATAATTTTAGGAAGCGGACAACTTAATCTTTTTTCGGATTTAACAAATACGGCTACTATAAGACAGGGTAAAATAAATATCGCCGCCGGAAAAACTTTTGCAAGCGAGATGAATCTTGTTAATTCTTCCTCAATTGCGATGATAAGTTCAAATACCGTCAATCTTGTTATATCAAGCACAAATACCGCGGCTGTTTTCGGGGGAACAATATCAAGCGCAAACGGATCAGTTTTTAATATTGACGTCGCGCAGGACAGCATAGCGGCGTTTTACGGCGCGATATCGTCAAGCGGAACGGGCAACGTTATAAATATAAACGGGTTGTTGTATTCCACCGGAACAGTATTGATAAACAGTGACGTAAGCGGTTTTTCGGGTTCCGGAAATATTGTTAATTTATCAAGCGGAACTTTATGGATGGGATATAATTCTGTATTTTTTAACGATGTTGAATTTAATATGCACGGCAATACCACTTTAAGTCTTGTAAACGGCAAAATTGATAATATAGCCGTAAATTTAAATCTGCCGGACAGCGAGGCTTCGTATCTGGAACTCGGAGTTTCTTTGAAAAACAAAGAGGCCGATAATTTTGTAGGGTCAACTCTGGGTACCGGTAACGGCAGTCTTGAAATAAGCAGATTGTATATTTATGACGATCTTAAAGACATACATGACACGGCCTCAATTACGATAGCCGAAAGTACTTTAGCCGATAAAATAATATATACGCAGCCGACGGCTATGGGGCCGGTATTTGAATATTTTACAAATTATGAAAACGGCGTCTTAACTTTTAACTATACGTACGATTACAATCCGATTGTATTTATTACGCCCATTCTTGTACAGGTCGGCGGATATTTGGGGCAGTTGGAATCTTACAGACAGGCGTTTGAGATAGTTGACAATACGGTTAACAATAATAACGCAAAGGGTTTATGGATAAGATATTACGGTTCTAAAGAAGATATAAAACTTGATAATTTATTGACATTGACAAATACGACAAGCGGAGCTTATTTCGGTTATGACACCGAAGCTATGGAAGCCGGCGGAAATTTTTTCGGCAACTTCTCTTTCTACGGTTCTTATAATACTTCCGAACAGACTTATGAAGGCGCAAAAATAACGCAGAACGGCGGAGTATTAGGCGTTACCGGAGCTTTATATAAAAACAGGTTTTTCTCGGCTTTGACTGTCAATTTCGGTTTTATAAACGGGCAGGGCGAAGGGGAATACGGATGTGAAAATGCAATGATATTTACAAGAGGCATAGCTTCAAAAACGGGATTTAATTTTGATCTTGACGATGAAAATAAATTTAAATTCCAGCCGACTCTTAACTTATCTCTTTCATACATTAATATGGCGAGTTACGATTTTATAAGCCCCACGAACGCAAACGTAGAAGTAGATACGAATTTGCTTGCTCCGGTACAAATTGAACCGGCTTTTAAAATAGTGGCAAATATGACTAAAACTTTTCAGACGCATGCCAATGCGAGCATAGTATGGAATTTAATGGATGATTTGGATTTTAAGGCAAACGATACAAAGCTTCCGAATATGCCTATTGAAACATATGCGCAGTACGGCGTAGGGGTCAGTAAATATTTCAGTGAAAAATTTACTATGAATGCCGATGTGTTCGGAAGGTCAATGGGCAGAACCGGTTTCGGCGGACAAATAAATTTGAGATATAATTTTTAATATATCGGTATAAAAATGTCTTGTAAAAAATATGTAAAAAGTAAAAAATCACTTGACATTTAATTATTATAAAAATTATAATAGGCTGGCATGAAAATCAAAAACATACTTTCAACGGTATTATTTTTCAGCATGTTTTGCGTCTCTGCGTCGCATGCCGAATATTTCAGAAATGATTTCAGGCGTTCCGGTTCAATAGATGCTGAATCTTTGGGCGTGCAGGATATCTCAATAAGAGCGGAACTTTTACTTGAAGGAATATTCAACAGATTAGGCGACGGTTGGTATACCTCTTCAAACGATTCAACAAATCATTATCTTACAAATTATTTCAGATACGATTCTACAAATCCAAATTTAAAAGACCAGTCTTGGCGTGATAACTGGGGACAAACTTTATTTTTAGATGTGGCTTTCAAACCGACTAATTGGGTGTATGCTCAGTTCGGTTTTGATTTTGTTATGGGGTATGCAGACAGATACTGGAATACCGTAAACAACGCGCACAGAATGTATGAAGAATCCGTAATCATTCCCAAATATTTTTGGAATACCGCAAAAGTAGTAATGCATAATGACTGGGCAAGTTTGGGATATTACCGCAATCAATCGCATTACGATTGGCGCTATGAAGGAGATATGTTTAATATCTACCAAATTAGTCCCGATGCTTACAATGATTTAAGAGTTTCAGGCAAAGCTGTGCCCGAGTGGGTTCAATTGGATATGAAAGGAACGGCAGGCGAGTTTACGGCGATATACGGAGAAGAACCGGTTCTTGATTATAAAAGAGGCATTTATTTAAAATATAAAAATATTCTTCAAAGCAATATAAATTTTTTCTATGCCGATCATATTATACCTTACGGGACTCCGGATGAAAGAATGAGAACGGCAGAACTCAGCACTGATTTTAATGTTAAAGGAAATACTCTTCAGGTCGGAGCGATGTTCAGACCTTTCAGAATAGACGAAGAATACGATTATGTTGACGCGGAGGTTCCGCTCGGTACCGGGACAAACGGCACTCAATATGTAATAAAACAGGACAGAACAAAAATATCAGACGCTTTCGGCGGAGCCGTAAAGTTTATAATGCCGAAAACATTTTTCGGAGTTGATTTAACCACATTAAAATATACTTACCAGGGTTTATCGGCGGGAAACAAACAGCAGTTGGATGCTGAAGTACAGCAGGCAGTTACAAAAGATATAACCATGACTCTCGGCGCAATGCACAGAAAACCTTTACTCAGAGCAGTTCCCGGCGTAGGAAGCACTTACGGGCCCGATTTAATAGAGGCGAGAGGGCAGTCACAGCCTTTTTGGGTATGGTGGAGAAAACCCGAAACCGGCTGGGATAACAGAGAGACGGACGAATTTAGTTTAACGTTTGTTTATGATACTACACCGGAAACATGGTTCTTTAAATACGAGCCTAATAACTTTGACGAATGGAATTTAAATCCGGCGGAAGATGCTCTTGTAACATTTGCGACAAAAGTAAAGTTTACAAGGTATCTCGGAGGTACGGATAAACAGATATATGTAAATGAAAAACATGATACCGTATGGGAAGATTATTCAGGCAGTGCTGTTTCAGGCGCGCTTCCTACAAAAGGTTATTTGGGGTCTCTGTATTTCATGACAAGAATGTTTTTGGATAATGATGTAGAACTTTTATATGATTTTGAAGTCGGAGAAGATGTTGCCAGAATGAGTACGCCTTACACTCATACGCAGGTATTTCTAAAAGAAATAACCGGTTATTTTAAAACAAATTTAACCGTTAAAAAGGCGCCTTACAGATTTAAATTAGGATATGCAAGAGACGCATGGGGACCGGAAGACTGGAATAAGGATTTTGGAGCAACTTACGACGAGTTATATTTGGCTCAGGTATCAAGAGATATTATGCCATGTATGAATGTCGGTGTTGATTATGTCGGCGGAAGAAAAACAAATTTAAATATATTACAGCTCATAGACGGAGATACGACTTCAAGAAATGAACTCGGCTATTTTGACGAAGTAAGAATATATGCAAGGCTTGTTTTCAACGCATTATTCAGTTTCGGCAAGAAAGAAAGAGTTGAACCTCCTACGGCCGCTTTGAGTTTGTCAACAGATGTCTTTATGCCTGCAAAAGGCGAAAAAGTAACGCTGTATCCTAAGGGTTACGCTAAAAACGGCGTAGCGACATGGCAAATAAAATTATCGGACGATAACAGAAGAATAGTTCATATAATAGACGGAACGGGCGAAACTCCGGAAGCCGATTTATGGAACGGCAAAGATTTTATGAATAAGTATCTGCCTGACGCTTATTATAACGCTCAGCTATTTGTAACCGATACTTACGGAAACGTTGCTGAATCCGAAATTTGCAGAGTAAGACTTTTGACTCCTGATTTGAATATTGAAGAAACCGATGAAGGATTAAGAATGAGATTCTCGGCTAAAGTTTTGTTTGACTTTGATAAATACAATTTAAGAGATAAGGCTACAAAAATATTAAATGAAGCTATAAGAGTATTAAAAGCATATCCAAACCGCAACATAAGAGTTGAAGGTCATACGGATAATTATGGAACTAAAGAATATAATATAACTCTCTCAAACAGAAGAGCGCAGGCGGTTTCGGATTATCTGGTTAAAAACGGTATCAGTGCAGAAAAGATTACATCCGAAGGTTATTGGTTCTCAGTTCCGGTCGCTTCAAATGCTACAAGCGCAGGCAGACAGCAGAACAGAAGAGTTGAAATCGTCATTTTGAAAAAGGGAGATGACGGTAAACTCAAAAAAACAAGAAATCTTATGGAGTAAACAAATAAGAGTGTAGTATAAACTACATAAAATAAAAAAGGAGAAAAAACCATGAAGAAATTGTTAAGTTTATTGGCAGTAGCTGTTTTTGTAGCAAGCGTGACAACTGTGGCTTTTTCAGCGCCGGTTCAGCAGAGATCAAAAAGCGGTGCCGTTGAAAAAAAAGCTGCATCAAAATTTGCTCCGTTTGCCGTTTATGTTGAAAATGCTTCAAAAGACAATCATTTTGCACCGTCGGGCTGGATGGGAGATTACGGAGATATTAAGCTTAATCTTGCATGCACTGAAATGCCCAGAAGCGGCAATACATGCATAAAGATTACATACAGCGCTAAGATGTCACAGGGTGCAGGATGGATGGGTATTTTCTGGCAGCAGCCTGCAAATAACTGGGGCGATAAGAAAGGCGGATATAATTTGACCGGAGCAAAGAAATTGACGTTCTGGGCAAGAGGAGCCAACGGCGGAGAAAAGATAGCTGAATTCAAAGTCGGCGGAATCACCGGTGAATATCCGGATTCAGATTCACAGTCAATGGGCCCTGTTGAATTGACGAAAGAATGGAAACAGTATACGCTTGATTTGGAAGGAAAAGATCTTTCTTATATTATCGGCGGTTTCTGTTTTGCAGCGTCTAAAGATGATAATCCTAACGGATTCATCATATACATAGACGACGTTATATTTGAATAATTGAATTGTTTTTTTGGAGGCAGTCAAAAACTGCCTCCAAAAAATAATAAATGAAGAATATAGTTATTTTTTTATCAGTTTTTGTTTGTGGTTTTATTTGTGCTTGTGCAAAACAAAGCGCAAGCGTTGATAAGATTATTGACATCGGTTCCGGGTTTGAACCTTTTTACGTTTATGATGATTTTGGAACTCAAAATAATCATTATATTGCTACCGGTTGGATGGGCGATGTTGCGGATTTGAAAATAGATATGGTTTGTACGAGCATAAAATACAGAGGAAATTACTGTATAAAAATGGTATATACTCCAAACCAGAAATCAATAAAGCAGTGGGTCGGAGTTTATTGGCAAAATCCTGCAAATAACTGGGGCGATAAGAAGGGCGGATATAATTTGACGGGCGCCAAAAAGATAACGTTCTTTGCAAAAGGCGAAAGAGGAAACGAAGTTCTTTCGGAAGTTAAAATAGGCGGAATATCGGGGGCGTTTGCCGATACGGATGTCGCATGGATAAAAAATATTAAGTTGACTAATGAATGGAAAGAATATAAAATAAACGTTTCCGAGGCGGATTTGAGTTCTATTTCAGGCGGTTTTTGCGTAGTTTTTTCAAAAAAAGATAATCCCGGAGGATGTACGGTTTATCTTGATGAGATAAGATATGAATAAAATAAAATTTTTTATGATTTCGATAAGCTTTATCTGTCTGGGAGTTTTGTCTTCCTGCGAAAGGTATCCTTTGGAATCTTTGACAGGCATAGGTGACAGGCTTGATTCGTGGCCTGAAACTTTTACGATATATGACGATTTGGTAAAATCCAAAGGACTCCAGGATCCTATTGTATGGAACGATTCCGAAAATATAGAGCCTTTTAATATGAAATATACCGACGGTGCATTGGGTTATTATTGTATTCAGATGGGATGGAGAGACAATCAAAATATTTCAGGATATGCGGGCTTTGGGCTTGCTACAAGAGAAAATTATAACGTTGAAACAATAGATATGACGACAAGCGGATATAATTATCTTGAATTTTGGGCAAAAGGCCAATTGGGATCAGATTGTATTTTGAGAGTAAATATTCCCGTTCCCGGAATTCCCAATCCTTCGCAAACGGATTTATGCGATATAACGTCAGACGATATATCTCCTACGATATGGAAGAAGTTCAGAGTTGAAATAACCAGCAAAACCAGAGACAACGGATGGAACGCGCTTGTTTATTACGTCGGCATAGCGCTTGCAAGAAAGGGATCATCGCCGTCAACAGGCGGAGTTGTTTATATAGAAAATATAAGGTTTACAAGAACTTAAGATGATAAAAAAAATAACGGCACTTATTATTTGTTTAATATTTACGGTTTCAACTGTACATGCGAAGCTTTGTAACCAAAAGTTTGATTTTTCGGATTATTCGGCGACAAACGCCGCTATAAGATCTGCGATTCTTCCCGGCTGGGGACAGGGTTGGAATGAACAGCAAAAAAAAGGCTGGATACTTTTCGGTATATTTATGACAAGCGCCTGCACGGCTTTTTATTTTAACAACGAAGCTGAAAAAAGTTACAGATCGTATTCGGAAATAGGAGCGCCTGGAGGTTCGGAATACGATGATTACAAGAGAAATTTTGATACGGCAAGAATTTTAGGCACTGTAGCCGTTTTAACATGGCTTTACGCGATTGTTGACGCTTATCTTGTTGCGCAAAAAGAAGAAAAAAAATACGTAAGCAACAAAATTAATTTTGCCGTTTATAATAACGACGGTTTTAAACTGGAATATAAAACCAAATTTTCTATTTAGGAGTTGTCTTGAAAAAAGTTTTTTGTTTGGCATTATTTTGTTTTCTTATAGGGTTGGTCGGTTGCGCCGAAAAAAGCAGGCTTACGACGCCTTTAATGACTGTGGCGATAGATCCGGTTGAAAAAATAGAAATAACGGTAGGAACGGATAAAGAATTAACTGCCGTAGTAAGAGATGCATCCGGCAATATAATAGACCAGCCTGTCGTTTGGTCTATAAATGATCCGGGCATAGGAGAATTTTCAAGCGAAACTTCAAAGAATACTATATTTACCGCCTTGGCGCCCGGCGATGCCGTTATAACTTTAACATGTTTCGGAATATCGGCGACCGTAGACGTTTCCGTATCATAAGATTTTTTGTAAACAGGATTTTAACACAATTTAAACGAATAGATTTAGGTTGTGTTTTTTTTTGAAAAATTTTTATAAATATAAAAAAATACTGGAAATTTAAAGAGATATCGCGTATAATATGAAGTATGCAGTTAAATCAGTAAAATAACAAAAGGAGAAATATTATGAAAAAATTATCATCTTTTCTTTTGGTATCGATCTGTGCTTTATTTGTTTCATGTTCATCTATGCAAAAATCAGAAACCTCAGGTTCTGCTGTTCAGCCTGCCAAAACGGCAGCAACGGCTTTTGCACCATTTGCCGTATATGTTGAAAATGCATCAAAGGACAATCATTTTGCTCCGTCAGGCTGGATGGGAGATTACGGAGATATAAAGTTGAATCTTGCATGCACTGAAATGCCCAGAAACGGCAATACATGCATTAAAATTACGTACAATCCTATGATGTCTCAAGGCGCCGGATGGACAGGTATTTTCTGGCAGCAGCCTGCAAACAACTGGGGCGATAAGAAGGGCGGATATAATTTAACCGGAGCAAAGAAGCTTTCTTTTTGGGCAAGAGGAGCAAATGGCGGTGAAAAAATTTCTGAATTTAAAGTCGGCGGAATTACCGGTGAATATCCTGATTCAGATTCACAGTCAATGGGTCCTGTTGAATTAACGAAAGAATGGCAGCAGTATACATTGGATCTGGAAGGGAAAGATTTATCATATATTATAGGAGGCTTTGCTTTTTCAGCTTCCAAAGACGATAACCCTAACGGATTTGTTATCTATTTTGACGATATAATATTTGAATAAACCGTAAATGTGCCGTAAAAATATTTTTTAAATATGAAAAAAATCTCAATACTTGTTATATTATTTTTATTTGTGCAGAATGTTTTTTGTATAGAAATTGTTTCAAAAGAATACAGGGAACAGTTTTCTCCCGAGGATTTAAAGTCCGACTATTATAAATTGCAGATGAAGACGGCGAGTTTTTTTGACAGGCAGACATCGTCGGTAAACGGACTTGTTGAAAGTCACAGAGGAACATCCGTTTATTCTTATGATTTTTTTTCAAGATCTTTTATACTCGGCAGCGGAGGCGTTCTTGACGCTCAGGCGTTTATTTATGACAGCGCCATTGCTTCGCTTGCATATCTTCTTGCCGGACAAAACAATAAAGTCGTTAAAATTTTAAGAGTTTGCCAAAGAGAATTTTACAGCAAAAAAGGCGAAAGTAAATTGGGGCTATACAATGCTTATAAGACGGATGTTCCGAGAAAAAGATGGGGTTTAACGCCGGGTATAGACGGAAACAGAGTTCACTTAGGCCCGAATATATGGATAACAATATCGGCGTTTCAATACACGGCGTTAACCGGAAAACTTGATTTTTTACAATTCGGATTGGACTCATTGAAATGGGCAAGCGAAATAAAACATTATAAGTTCTCCGACGGAAAACTCGGAGCCGCCAGTATGGGATACGGCTGGACTCCTCCCGACTGGAGCAAAATTTATTCTACTGAAAATGTAGTGGACCATTATGCCGCTTTAAAAATGGCCAGAGAAATATATTACAATTCAAACGTTGACGTTAAGTCTTATTTTGAAAAAGCCAATTACGGCATAGAAGATATTGAAGCCGAAATAGGAAATATAGAAAGATGGCTTGTTAAACTTATATACGATAAAAACAAACAAACATTTAATATGGGCTATAATGAAAGAGGCGTTGACAGAACCGACGCTCTGGATACGGTATCATGGGCGATAACGGCTTTGACTCCCGAGCGGTTAAACGAATTGGGGATAGACCCTTTTTATCTTATGGATTTTGCCGATGAGCAGTATCTTGTTACAGACAGAATAGAAAATCAGGAAATTTCGGGATATGATTTTACGAACCAGCAGGGAAGAAGAAAAAATTACAGAATGATTTGGTTTGAAGGAACTTGTTTTCATATAACGACAATTCAGGTAATGGCTGACTATGCCGAAAAATTGGGCAAAAAAGAATTAACGGAAGAATACAGAAAACAGGCTGTTAATCTTTTGGAAGAAGTTGAAAATGCTTCAAGATTGATAAATTTAATAGATCATTCGCTTCCTTATACGTCAAAAAAACCCACGGAAAAACAAATTTTTACGACATTTGCCGATTATTGGGAAATCCCAAGAGGCAAAAACGGCTCATGGGTTGCCTCATCATCATCAACGGGATGGAGGCTTATCGCTTCATCTGCTTTTAATCCCCTTCATTTTAATAAAGAGACGGTTGATTATAAATTATTCAGAAATAAAAAAGACTCTGTAAATTAACAGCTTTTCATTGACAAAGCGGGTGCTTTTACATATAATTATCATAGTCAAATATTTTTTTTACGGAGAGAGTAATGGTTCTAGCCACGCTTAGAAAAAAGTATTTAGGTGAAGTCCTTCTTGAATCAAAAAAAATAACAAAAGAACAGCTTGAAGAATGCATCAAAGAATCCCTTGAAAGAAAAGTCCGAATAGGCGAAATTTTAGTTGAAAAAAAATATGTAACTGAGGAAGATTTATTAAAAGCGCTTTCCGTGTCGTTGGGAGTTGAACGCTGCAATTTAGCCGAAATACCTGAAGTAAACCAAACGGTTCTTGATTTAATCCCCGAGAAAATAGCAAGAAAATATTCCGCTGTTCCGATAAAAGTTAAAGACGACGCGTTGACTATAGCCATGGTTGATCCCGCCAACGTTATATTTAAAGACGACATACAAAAGATGGTCGGCAAAAAACTTTCCGTATGCCTTGCTTCTGAAAAAGACGTTCAGGAATTTATTGAAAAATATTACGTAAGAACGTCAATGAGCATTGACATAGAAGACGAAAGCACAAAACAGCAGGCCGGAACAAGCGACGACGATATAGCAGATACAAACGCGGACTCGGCGCCGGTCGTCAAATATGTTAACTCAATATTTTTTGACGCGATAACAAAAAGAGCCAGCGATATACATCTTGAACCTTTTGAAAAAGACATAAGCCTCAGAATGAGATTGGACGGCGACTTGGTGTCATTTCAGTCTCCTCAAAAAAAATATTATAACGCGATAGTTTCCAGAATAAAAATTATGTCAGAACTTGATATAGCGGAAAGAAGGCTGCCGCAGGACGGAAAATGCCGAGTAAATATAAACGGCGTAAAAACCGATATCCGTGTTTCAATTATTCCGACAATATGGGGCGAAAAAGTCGTTATGAGAATTTTGGCAAAAGAACTTTTTGCCAATTTGGGCATAGACAATATAGGATTTACTCCCAGAGAAATTACTCTTTTTAAAGACGCTATCGCCGCTCCTTACGGAATGATTCTTGTTACCGGTCCTACAAGCAGCGGTAAAACTACAACGCTTTATTCCGCTCTTAAGCATATCAACAGCGAGGATTTAAATATATCAACGGTAGAAGATCCGGTAGAATACGAACTTAAAGGCATAAACCAGTGCCACGTAAGGTCCGATATAGGTCTTGATTTTGCGAGATTTTTGAGAGCTTTTATGAGACAAGATCCTGATGTAATACTCGTCGGAGAAATCAGAGATAAGGAAACTGCCCAGATTGCAATACAGGCTGCGTTGACGGGGCATTTGGTTTTTTCAACGGTTCATACCAACGATACCGTCAGTACGATTTCAAGAATGACATTTATGGGCGTTGAATCGTATTTGCTTGCCGATGCAGTTAATTTGATAGTAGCGCAAAGACTTGTAAGAATGATTTGCCCTTTCTGTAAAAAAGAAGTTAAAGATTTAAGCGATACGGTATATGAAAAACTCGGTATAGAAAAAACAGCAAAAATATATAAAGGAACAGGATGCAAATCGTGCGATGATACCGGATATAAAGGAAGAACCGCGATTTTTGAATTATTACCGGTTACAAGCGCCATAAAAAAATTAATTACTTCAAATGCAAATGATATTGAAATAAGAGAAACGGCTCATAAAGAAGGACTTGTAACTTTAAGACAGGCGGCGGTAGCCAAGATGTTGTCCGGAATAACGACCGTTGACGAAGTATTCTCGGTCACCTCAGCCGTAAAATAAATTTTAAGGATATAATTTATGAGTAAATTTACTTACAAAGTAATGGATCAGACAGGTCAGGTTATTACCGGCAAAGAGGAAGCTGATTCCAAAAACCAGATGATTGAAAAATTGAAAATAAGCGGATTTACAGTTTTGGAAGTAAAAGAAGAAATTGGTTTGTTTGCAAAATTAAATTCTATCAATCTATCCGGCGGCAAAAAAGCAAGCGGCAAAGTAAAAGGAGATGAAGTAGCAATATTCTGTCGTCAGATGGCTACACTTGTCAATGCCGGCGTAAACATATTGGATGCGGTAAGCGACATAGCTATAATGATGAGCAACCCATATTTTTCTCTTACTTTAAAGAAGGTCGGAGAGTCCGTGAAAGCCGGTAAAACTTTATCAGAATCATTATCGGAATATCCTAAAATTTTTGACAATGCTTTTTTATCAATGATATTGGTCGGAGAAAAATCCGGTAAACTGTCAGAGGTTTTGGAAGATTTAGCGGCATACATGGAAAAAACGGTTAAACTGAGAAGAAAAATCAAATCGGCGGCGTCGTATCCTATTTTTGTCGGCTGTTTTTTTATTTTGGTTTTTTTCGGTTTGGTTCTCGGACTTATACCTAAATTTGAAGAAATGTTTTCATCATTCGGAGCTACGCTTCCGCTTCCCACCAGAATTGTTATGGGTTTCAGCAGATTTATAATTGCAAAAATGCCGTTTTTGATTCTTGCGATTATTACAGGAGTAATAGCTTTTAAAGTCATTACAAAAAGTCCGCAGGGCAAAATGGCATGGCATAAATTATTTTTTAAGGTGCCGATATTTTCCACGATATATACAAAAATGGTTTTTGCCAGATTTTTCCAAACATTGTCCACTCTTATCAAAAGCGGCGTTGATATAGTTTCTTCAATTCAAATAGCTACCGGGACGGTTAATAATACGTATGTCAGAAGTTTGCTTGTAGACATAAGAGAAGGAGTTATATCCGGAGAAACTTTTTCAAGTAAAATGGATGAGCATGTATTGTTTCCGAAAATAATAGTCAGAATGACGGCGGTAGGCGAAAAATCCGGACAGCTTGACGAGATGTTTGAAAAAATAACCGATTATTATTCGGATGAAGTTGATGTTGCGGTTGCAACATTAAGCTCTGTTGTAGAACCGGTGTTAATTATATTTTTAGGTTTTATAGTAGGTATTGCGGTTATAGCGCTGTATTTGCCTATATTTAATATGGCGGGAGCAATGTCAGGTGGAATGTAAAATGAAAAATAACCATGGATTCGGCCTTATTGAAACGTTAGTCGTTATAACAATAGTGGGTGTCGTTATGGTTATTGCCGTTTCATTTAAACCCGTAACTTTTAAAAAAGCCGCTATGAAAGAAGGAATGCAGCTTATGGAACAAATTGATGTGCAGACAAAGTTATACAGAGCAAAAAATGGGACAATTCCCTCTGTATCAAAAACAGGGAGTTCTCCGGTAATAAATGTTACGGCGCTTCAAAATAAATATTTTAAGGAATTTGCTCTTTCTTACGCAAGCGGCAATAATTTTACCGTAAGCGTTTACGGAAGCGATTTGGCAAACGGAGTGACTTTAAGAGCAGTTATAAATTCAACTACGTCAAATAAACAAAATTTATCGCAGGGACAAGTTGAAATATATGGTTTATAAAAAAACAGGACTAACATTAATAGAAATACTGGTGTCTATAGTAATAACCGTTATGGTTATGGTTTACGGACTCGGTTTTTTTACGGCTGCTTGGAAATTTCAAACAGAAGCGATTGATTATAATATTGTCTTAAATAAAGTCCAAACAATGGTTGAAGAGATGAAATACAAAATACATGAAGCATCTCCTGTTATAAATACAACTGAATTATATTATGTACAGACACCTTCAAGTAAAACGGTAGAAATAAGAAGAACAGTTGGTATAGACGCCACATTGGGAGGTACAAGTTACTGTCATCAGGTGGATGTATTGGCGACATGGCCTGTCAAAAATCCGGACGGGACTGAACTCGGAGTTAACAACAGGCATAAAATATCAATGAAAACTCATATGACGGTGCCTTATGGTAAATAGAAAAGGTTTTACTCTTATAGAAGTTTTAGTTTCAATAATTTTAGCGGGGATAATAGTGTATTTCTTATATATCCTGCTTTTGACTTCTTACCAAGCTTATAAAACTCTTTCGGGAGTTGCCAAAGAAACAAGCGATATAAGACTTTGCGAGACTTATCTGAAAAAATCGATTGAAAACGCATGTTATATAAATATAGAACCTACGCCGTTAGCGGCTCAGGCGACTGCTCTTAATTTCGGCAGACAGGAACTTTACTGGGACAGCGCAACGGGAACGATAAAAAACAGATATATTGTTGATAAATATATAGTTAAAGACAGCACAGCTCCGGTTAACCCGGGAAGATTTTATCTTGACACTACGAATGAATGTAACCAAATTCCGAATACCAGAGATACTACAAAAGAAGGTAATTACGAACTTTTGCTGCGGATATATTATACTGACGCGGATTACAATATTACAGGGCATACTCTTGTAAGCGAAGAACAACTTCTGACAGGTTTAAAACTGGCTTATTATTTTATACCGTCAAATACACTTGGCGGAGTCAGGAGATTTACGCTTTTAAAAATTGGTTTGGATTTTGATGATACTTTGGCAACCGGCGAGGTTTACAGAAATACGAGATTATTCCATTTTGCCGCAAGAGGCTACGGGTTACCGTCATGATAAAAAATAATAAAGGCGCAGTGATTATTATTACCGTTGTGTCAATGTTTATACTGACTATAATAGGTTTTGTGTGTATTGAAATGTTTATAGCACAAAATATGTTAGTTGCCGCCGATGTTGCAAAAATAAGAACTTTTTATGCGGCAGACGGAGTCGCTGAAATGCTGAGAGGACAGATTAACAAAGTTTGTCCTGATTCAACAACAAATTACCTTGACGCTACTATCCCACCGTTAGGCAGCGGTACGCCTTGGAGCGGCGCAACAGTAATTAACAACGCAATAGCCGCCGGATATGACACTACTCCGACATTTCCGGTCGTATGCGCGCGCGTAGAAATACGCAGAGTAAATTCCCCTCCTAGTTCCTACGTTGACTTTTCAACTACGACGGCAGTTCAGTATTACAGAATAATGGGAGTCTCTTCAGTAACGGTTAATTCCAATGTTATATATTCTACGGTATCATATTATTTTTATGTATCAAACATGACGCCCGGTAATGTGTGGCGAAAACGTTTTGCCGGATGGAGAGAGCACAAGACAATACAAAATGACACAGGCCTTATACAATAGCATCATTATTTAATTGAGTTGTTCAATTTTTTTTGCATTGAAATAAAAACAAAATATAGTATAATCAGAGAGTATAATTTTTTAGAATTATAAAGGTTAAAGGGGGATTGGGTTGTTCGGAATAGATTTAGGCTCAAAATATATAAAAGTATGTAAGTTTATCGGCCAGCAAAATGATTCCGCGCTGTCTCTTTTATGCGCGATGAAATATGTTAAAAATAACATAGACGAACAAAAAAAAGCTTTAACCGATATTATGAACGAATTAAACATAAGAGATAATTATTTTATTTCGGCTAACAGCACGGATACGGTTTCGCGCAATATAATCCTGCCGAAATCAATAAAACAAAAAGATATGGATGCCGCGGTTTTAACCAATATTGAACAAAGCGTTCATGACGATTTAAATAAAATGTTTAAATCTTATATGGTAACAAAAGAAGTGTCGGATAAAGAAAACAATATATTATTCATCGCAACGCCTAAGAAAAAAATAAATGAAAAAATTCAGGTTGTAAATGAAATTACTACAGCACGGTTAGTAGGAGTATCAATAGATTCAATAGCTTTAACAAACGCTTTTAACGCATTTGGACCTCAATATAAATCGGAAGAGACAGTAATTCTTGTTAATGTCGGAGATTTATTTACAAATATAGTCGTTTTAAATAAACAGGAAATAGTTTTTATGAAAGATATTGCTTTCGGGGGAGCAGATATTACTAAGGAGATAGCAAGTTTATACGCACAGCCGAAAGATTTGTCTGAACATTCAAAAAAACAGCCGATATCGGACGATTTGGCGGAATACCTGAAAAGAAACGATGATTTATGGGACAAAGTAGGATTAAGCATAAAAGGAGTTTTTAAAAAGAGTTCAGCCAATCTTTTGGAAACCATATTCAGAACGATAGAATATTGCATTACAAGGCAGGCAATAGTCGCCGTGGACAGGATTGTTTTAACCGGCGGCGGTTCTGTCGTTAAAGGATTTGATTCTTTTATAAAAGATACGCTGGGAATACCGACTGAGAAATGGAATCCTTTCGAAAATAATAAAGTTCAGGGAACAGTTAAAAAAGAATACGGTTTTTTTATACCGGTAGCTTTGGGGCTGGCATTGGAAAAGGATAATTGATAATGTACTATAAAGTAAATTTAGCTACTGAAATAATCAAAAGCAACCAATTAAAATTTAAAGTTTTTAAGGTTGTTAATTATATTACTTTAGTTATCGGGATTGCCGTTTTAGGATTGATAGGGTATACAGTCTATAACAATGTCGCAATAGATAAATTGGAATCGCAGATTACGAATTTAATCAATACGATTGACAATAAAAGAAGCGCCGAAGTGCTGCAGATGGAACAATTGTGGGGTGAATACGACTCAAAACTTTCCGCAGTTTCCGAAATTCTTTCAAATTCTACAAAATACGGATTAATACTTAAAGAGTTTGCAAATAATTTGCCTTCCGAAGCGATAGCAACCTCAATATCCGTATCAGGCGATAACATGAATATTACGATAAATGTACCGCATAATATAATGACCAAGTTAAAAAGTTTTTATGATTATACAGATGAATTGAAATCGTCGTTTGAGAAATCATTTTTCATAAACGCAGGCAGTATAAAAATTGCATCATGGGTAACGGAACCCGATAAGAAAAAACCGGGTTTTGAAACTCTTAACGTTCAGTTTCAGATTTCTTCAAGGAAGAGAGTATGATATTAAAATTATCGGCAAAAGATATTAAATCAATAATAGCATGCTTTGGGTTATCATTGGTGATGGTATATGTATATGAAGTTCCGTTTAAAAAATACAGAGGGATTTTGAACGAAAAGGAAATTGTCGTAGACAGGCTTCAAAATATTGAAAAACAGCTTGATAATTTTCAGGAAACAAAACTCAGATTATCCGAAAAAGAACAGAAGTTAAACGAAATAGTATCCGCGTATAAGGAATTTATCGTTTCAAACGACGAGCTTATCAATAATTATAAAGCAAAAATAATTTCTGTGCTGAAGCAGTATGATATAACGGAATTTAAAGAATCAATAAAAAGTCTGCAGGATAATAACTCAAATATTGTTTTGGAATTTGATTTTAATATTACATACGACAAGCTATACAGACTTTTGTTTGATATTGAAAAATTTTCGGTAATATCCAAAGTGGATTATGCAAATAATAATGTCGTTTTTGAATGCAGTCCTGTTTTATATTCTCCCGTGCTTAATGATTATTTTCTGGGCAGGCAGGCTCATAATGTAAACGACATATTAAAAAAAGGTTTGTTTTATGAGGTAGCCAATAAAGTCATAGCGTCTGTTGACGGTATGGGCTATATTCCGACCTTAAAAGATTTACTGCCTACGCCGAGAAATCCTTTTTTAAAATCAGTCGAAAGAAATGTTGTAAAACCAAAAACTGCCGTCAAACAGACAGTTGTTAAAGATGTGGTAAGAGCGCCTGAAATTACTTTGGACGGTATATTGTACGACGAGCAGAATCCGGTCGCTATTATTGACGGCAATTTATATCATGTCGGCAATTTATACAAAAAAAACGTAAAAATCAAAAAAATAAATCCGAGTTCTATTGAAGTTGAATATTCGGGAAAAACTTTTAAAATAAAAATGTTAAATTAGAGGAGATAAAATGAAAAAACAATTGGTTGTTTTAATTTTGTTTATTGCTTTGTTATTCAATCCTGTGGTTTCGTTTGGTGAAAAATCCAATGAAGTTACTTCAAGCGCGCTGATTTCAATTGATTTTCAGGGGACCACATTATATACGGTATTAAATGTTTTGAGTATGAAGACAGGCATGAAATTGATATCTGATACTACTCTGTATAATAAAAAAATAATGCTGTCGTTGAAAGATGTTACCGCGGAAGAAGCATTGAACGCTCTTCTTGATACGTATGATTTATATTACGTCAAGCAGGGAGATGCAAATATTTACGTTATAAAAAGTAAAGACGATAAAAATCATATAACGGTATCAAGAGTCATATTCTGCAATTACGCAAAGTCAGGCGATTTGGAGAAAATTTTGGAAACAAGATTGTCTACCGGCGGCAAAATTGTATCCGACGTTAGAACAAATTCAATAATTATTACCGATTTGGCGGACAGCATAGATAAAATGGAAGGATTAATCAGATCTTTGGATATTCCTACCCAACAGGTTATGCTTGAGGCAAAAATAGTAGATGTTAATATTTCAAAAGGGTTATCAATAGGGACGCAAATTAACCAGCTTTACAGAACAGGCACAGGCAATACTAATCCTTTAACAGGCAGTCCTAACTTTTTTTATAAAAATTCAAATTCTGACGGAGAATCAGGCAGTTTTCTTAGTCTAAATAAAAGTTTCGGGCAGGTAGGCGTTTCAATTCTTCAGGGAGATTGGAATATTGATGCCGTAATTGAAGCCGGTATTGAAAATAAAACCGCAAAAATACTTACGAATCCAAAACTTCTTGTTTTAAACAATCAGGAAGCAAGCATAGATATAGTTGAGGAAGTTCCTTATCTTGAAAGCAAGACCACGTCATCTTCAACAGGGGATGTTACCGGAACAATGGCATTTAAACAGGTAGGTATAAAACTTAGAGTAAAACCTCAGATTAACAGAGACGGTTCCATAGTTCTTCAGGTTTCTCCCGAGCAAAGTTTTAGAACCGGCGAAATGGTCGGCGGCACGGACGGAACACCGGTTGTTAACACAAGCAAAACAACTACGACTCTTATGCTTAGAAGCGGAGAAACCGCTGCAATAGGAGGACTTATAAGAGAGACAGAAGACGGTACAGAGAGAAAAGTTCCGCTTTTGGGAGATATTCCTCTTCTTGGATATTTATTCAAAGGTGTTGAACAAAACAAAACAAGGTATGAACTTACGATTTTCATAACGGCAAAAATAGTAAACTAGGGATATAAAATGGCAGATAATCTTATAAAAGCGAAAGTTTTAATTGTTGAAGATGATGAAGTTGAAAGAATTTCGTTGCATTCGGCATTGGAACCTAACTTTCTTAAAGTATCATCAGTAGGAAGCGGAGCGGAAGCTGAAAATATGGCAAAGGAAGAAAATTACGATATTTTGGTGGTTGATTACGGATTGCCGGACGTTAACGGCATATCATTGATAAAAAGCATAAAAAATATACTGGAAGATATAGTTCCGATAGTGATAACCGGAAGCAGTTCAATTGAAATTGCGATAGAATCAATAAAAATCGGCGCATACGATTACGTAGTAAAACCGTTGGATATAGAATCTTTATTAAAAACCATCATTACAATGCTTGACGAGAGAGATAAATTGTTTGAAGGAAGAAATAATTTGCAGACGATAATGACGGATATAAATAATATTGATCTTTTAGGCAGCGACTGGAATATTAATATAATAGCCGATCCTAATGCAAACATATTAAAACCGCATAAAAAACAAATATTTAATTTGGTTGAAAAATGTAAAAATATAAAATTATTTAAAAGAGGCTGATAATGACAAATAAAAAGATAATTAGTTTTATAACTCTTGTTTTATTTATTGCGGTTAACGCATCGTTTGCCGATATCAGAAGCAAAGAATCACAGCAGGAAGATATTCTGCTAAATAATGAATCAGTTAAAATTTCAATGAGCGCCGAAAAAATAGCAAAACAAAATGCAAAGCTAATGATAAAGGCGAGAAAAAATTATATTGACGGAAATTTTGACGAAGCTGAAAAATACGTTGATCAGATATTGGAAGTTTCTCCGGGCGATACTAAGGCCGGCGAATTAAAGAACAAAATATTGATGTTAAACGAGAAAATTCTTGTTTTTAAAAAATCGATAGTAAATGATTATCTTATAGAATTAAGACGAACGGTTAAAGAAGGCAATTATTACGAAGGATTTTTATTTAACGACAGAATAGCCAAACTTATGCCGAGTTCAAAAGACAGCCTTGCTTTTGCCAGACTTTCAACAGAATGCAACATTGTTATGGCAAGTTTGGAAAATGCTCAGGACAGGAAAAATTTTTTGGAATCAATTGATTATTTTAAAAATGAAAAATTTAAAAAAGCAAGCAACTTAATATATGAACTTGCCCAGAAACATCCGAAATTTCAGGTTTTTGTCGGTATGGGCAGATATTACGCCCTTCAGGAAACAAGCAATAAAAGAGTAAATATGTATTATAAACAAGCCATGAAAAATATGAAACAGGGCCGTTTCGGCAAAGCAAAAGATTATATTGAACTCGGATTCAGTTTGCAGCCCGACAACGTAAAGCTTATTACATTGATGGAACAAATTAACATGGAGTTGATGTAGTTGGACGCATCATTATATAAAAAATACAGAACATTTTTTATTATTTTATTTTTGTTCCTGATTTCCGTTGCGATAAGAATCAAATCCTTAAATAATTCATTCGTTTTAGATGATTACCGTTTAATAATAGATAATGCTTTTATTCACAGTATCGGTAATTTTTTTAAGATTATAAATCCTGTAAATTTTTTTGACGTACTACCCGTAATCTGCGGCGCAAGACCTCTTACAGTAGTTTCTTTAATGTTTGATTATTTTGTTTTCGGCCAAGACCCGGCAGGATTCCATTTTGTAAATTTAATTTTACACGGTTTTAACGTTGTATTATTGTTTTTATTTGTAAAGAATTTGATCGGGAACAGATTTGCGGGCGTTATTTCCGCATTATTCTTTTCGCTGCATCCGGTTCAAAGCGAGGTTGTAAACGTTGCGAGTTTCAGGGCGGATTTGCTTTGCGCTTTTTTTACGCTTATTTTTTTGAATCTTATAATTTTATTTAAAAATTGCGAAAAAAATAAAAGAACAATAATTTTAATATTAATGTTTTTTATATTTGCCGGCGCTCTTTTTTCTAAAGAAAACGCGATTATCATACCGTTTTTATTATCGGGATATGTTATATTTTTTAACAAAGAAAGCCGCATTAAAAAACTTCTCGCTGCAACGGCGATAACGGCGCTGATATTTTTTTTCTTTTTCTGGATAGAAAGATTTCCGGTCCCTTTGTACAACATAATATATCCGGGCATAGAAAATAATACATCTCCGTTAAATAATCCGGGAACATATATAAGCGTAATAACAGCGTCATTTTATCATAATTTTATTAATATAATATATCCTGTAAACTTATCGGTTGATTATTTTGTAAACTATTCAAAAGCAATGCCGCTTTCTGCATTATTTACGTTGTTTGCGGCTGCGGCATTTATAATATCCTCTTTAAAAATAAAAAATAAATATTTTAAATTTGCTTTGTTTTTTACCGCGGTATCTTATATACCGGTAAGCAATATAATTCCTCTTGTAAATACAATAGCCGACAGATATATGTATATGCCTATGATAGGAATATCCATGATTTTTGCATATCTTATGCTCAAATCTTTTAAAGTCGTAAACACTAAGATGGCGTATGCTTTTTTTATTTTTTTATTTTTGATTTATTCGTTTGTTTCATATCAAAGAGGTCTTGTTTACGCAAACCAATATACATTATATAGAGACGCGGTTTTAAAAAATCCGCAGAATGTCAGAACGTCGTATAATATGGCGGTCGCCTATATAGCAAATCAAGAATATGAAAGTGCAATCAAACAATTTGATAATGTCGTTAAAATAAATCCTCTTTACAGAAGAGATCAGGTATGGTTTCTTACCGGACTTTCGCATGAGTCATTGGGAGAGCGTGATTTGGCGCGAAAATATTATCATAAAGCTTTTTTGTTAAACAACAGCGATAAAAACGTAATAAAGAAATTTACGGAATCTTTTGGAAGCATTCAGGAAGCAAAACAATATCTTTTTTCAAACACATTCAAACTGGACAAACAGGCGCTTTTCAATTTTGAAGAAAATACTAAAAACAATTAGAATTATCTGAATTTTCTGTCAGACTATTGATTTTTAACCTGTTAATTTTATATAATTGGCACAGTAGAGTGTCGAGTGCCAGTTTATAATTTTTTACATAAAAAGAGGTACTAAAATGGCTGAAAGTATTGATATCAAAGCGTTAAACGAAAAAGTAAAACAGCAGTCTTCGTCAATGATGGGGCTTTTGAGCGAAGTATCAAGGGTTATTGTAGGACAAAGATATATTCTTGAGAGAATGCTGGTCGGTATTTTATCGGACGGACATATTCTTTTGGAAGGCGTTCCCGGTCTTGCAAAAACGCTTGCCGTAAATTCTCTTGCAAAAGCCGTTTCAGGCGATTTTAAAAGAATTCAGTTTACTCCGGATTTACTTCCTTCAGATTTAACAGGCACGTTAATATATGATTCAAAACAGTGTGATTTTTCCGTAAAAAAAGGACCGATATTTTCTAATTTTATACTTGCCGATGAAATAAACAGAGCGCCGGCAAAAGTACAAAGCGCTTTTCTTGAAGCGATGCAGGAAAGGCAGGTTACACTCGGAGAAAAAACTTATAAACTTCCTAATCCTTTTTTGGTTCTTGCTACTCAAAATCCTATTGAGCAGGAAGGAACTTATCCGTTGGCGGAAGCGCAGGTTGACAGATTTATGCTTAAATTAAAATTGGATTATCCGACCGAACAGGAAGAGAGAACCATTTTGGACAGATATTCGTCAAGACAAAGGATTGAGACAAACGCTGTTTTAACTTTGCAGGATTTGGAAGAAGCCAAAAAAGCCGTGGATGAAATATATGTTGACGAAAAAGTTAAAAATTATATAGTCAGTATTGTTTTTGCCACAAGAAAACCCGAGAAATATAATATGAAAGAACTTAAAAATCTTATAGCTTTCGGAGCGTCTCCGAGAGCGACTATTAATCTTAATCTTGCAGGAAAAGCGCTTGCATTCTTAAGAGGCAGAGGTTTTGTAACTCCCGAAGACATTAAAGATGTCGGTTATGATGTTTTAAGACACAGAGTTCTTACTACTTATGACGCCGATGCCCAAGGGCTTACAAGCGACGATATCATTAAGCAGGTATTTGACGGAGTTGAAGTTCCCTAAAATGCAGGCTGATAAAGTTGGGAATTTGAAGTTTTGGCGTTTTATAAATATTATTTCGCCGCGTATGTCCGGCTTTAATTCCAATTTTTATAACTTCAGTTTTTGAAATGGCTATGTTAAAATCCGAAATTTTATCAAAAATTAAAAAAATAGAACTCAGGTCAAAAAAGCTTGTGGATGACGTTTTTTCCGGCAAGTATCACAGCGTTTTTAAAGGACAGGGACTTGAATTCAGCGAAGTAAGAGAATATGTTCCGGGAGACGACGTAAGGCGCATATCGTGGAACGTTACGGCAAGAAGGAATAAGCCGTATATTAAAAAATATGACGAAGAAAGAGAACAGACCGTAATGTTTGTGGTTGATTTGAGCGCTTCGGGACAGTTTGGCAGCGTAAACACAACGAAAAACGAATTGACAGCCGAACTTACCTCGGTATTGGCTTTTTCGGCTTTAAAAAATAATGATAAAGCAGGTCTTCTGGCTTTTACCGATATAATTGAACAATACATACAGCCGAAAAAAAATAAAAAACATATATTAAGGCTTATTGACGTTATATTAAGCTATAAACCTCGCAATAAACATACCAATATTGAAAATGCTTTAATATATCTTAATAAGTTATGCAAAAGAAAATCGCTTGTGTTTTTGATATCGGATTTTCAGGATAAAAATTTTGACAGGCTGATTAAAGCGACCGCAAATAAACACGATCTTGTCTGCATAAAAATATCGGATCCTAAAGAACAGTCAATACCTAAAAACGGAATATTTGCCCTTCAGGATGCGGAAACGGGTAAACTTATAAATATTGATTTTTCATCAAAAGAAGTGCAGAAAGAGTATTATAAAAATTTAAAACTGCATAACGATTATCTTGATGAAATTTTCAAAACAGCAAAGCTTGACGTTATAGATATATCAACGGATAAACCGTATATACCGGAATTAATTAAATTCTTTAAAGCAAGAGAAATTAAAGTTTTGAAAAAATATTGAAAAATGAAAAAAATAATAATTTTATTATCTCTTTTTATCGCAGCAACAAATGTTCTCGCATTTGAGCAGAGCTTTGAACCTCAGACGGGATTAACCGTAGGCGATAAGGCCGTTTTAAAAATCAAAGCGGACGGTTTAACGATTGACAGTCTTGAAAAAGATAAGTTAAATTCGCTTAATTTCGGCGATTTTGAGCTGCTTGACGCGAGGCAGGGACAAAACGGGGAAATTGATTTTGTTGTTTCGGCGTATAAAGCCGGGAAAGCAGAATTGTTATCCGTTGAGATACCTTATAACGTCGGCGGTGATTTAAAATTCGTAAAAACAAAAGCTCTTCCGGTTGAAATCAAAAGCGTGCTTGATCCAAAAAAACCGAGTCAGGATATTTACGATATTAAAGATATTTTTAAATTCGGGCGAGGCATATGGTGGTATATAAAAATCATACTTATAATTCTTGCTGTTTTTGCGCTGTTGTTTTTCGCATATAAATATTTTAAGCAAAAAAAATCAAAAAAAGCGTCGGCTGAAGAAATAATAAAAAACATTCCGCCGAAAGAATATGCTTTGTCTCAGCTTGAAAATTTAAAAACTCTGGGTCTTATAGAAAAAGGGCAGATAAAAGAATATTACGACAAATTGTCGGATATTTTAAGATTTTATGTTTCAAGAATTTATAATATTGACGGTATGGAAAAAACTACGGGAGAACTTTATTCTTTACTTAGAGAAAAAGCTCCGTCAGATTTTAACAGGCAGCTTAAAGAATATCTTATAAACTGCGATTTTGTTAAATTTGCAAAAGTGATACCGTCGCCGCAGGATATAGACGATGATTATAATAAAGCAAAGGATTTTATAGAAAGAACATGAGATTTTTATATGTGTATATATTATCGCTGATCCCGTTTGTTTTAGCAGGTCTTTTTTTAAAAGGAAAATACTGCAAAAAGATTTCAATGAAATTTTCTTCAACCGGTTATTTTAATAATTCAACAGGGCTCAGAGTAAAATTACTCGTTATACCTGATATATTAATTATAATAGGCTTAAGCCTTGCAATATTTGCGCTTGCAAGACCGCAGAGTTCTTCAAAATATGAAACTTTTTTTGCCGAAGGCATAGATATAATGCTTGTTATGGATACGTCTACAAGCATGAATGCGGTTGATCCGACGGTAAATATTTCAAGAATAGATTCTTCCAAACAAAGAGCGAAAGAATTTGTATTAAAAAGAATAAATGACAGAATCGGAATAGTCGTTTTCAGCAGCATAGCGTTTACGCAGTGCCCTCTTACGCTTGATAAAGACGCTCTTATAAATTTTATAGATACCGTTAATACTTCAATAACGAAAGCCGACGGAACGGCAATAGGAAGCGCCATAGCTACAGCCGTCAACAGGCTTTCAAAAGTTGAAGGAAAAAGTAAAGTTATCGTTTTGCTTACGGACGGCAATAATAATACCGGAGAAATTGACCCTATGGTGGCATCCGATCTTGCAAAAAACAACAACGTCAAAATATATACGGTTGGAATAGGAAGCGGCGAAGATTTTTATGAAGTACAGGATATGTTTTTCGGTACAAGAAAAGTCAAAGCACAGGACGACCTTAACGAAGGATTATTAATGGAAATCGCAAAAAAAACCGACGGCGAATATTTTTCAGCAAAAACTTCAAAAGATTTAGCCGATGCTTTTGCAGGTATTGATAAACTTGAAAAAACAAAACAGGAATATACAAAATCCGTAAATTACAACGAACAGTATCTTAAATTTTTGATACCGTCTTTTTGGTTTTTGACGGCCGGGTTTATTTTAAAACAAACTGTTTTTAAGAGGTTGCCGTAAAATGTTTGAAAATTTCGCATCCCTGCTTTATTTATCGGTTGTTATAATAGCATTGGCGGCGCTATATTTTATTTCTTATAAAATTTCCAAAAGGAATATCGGTAATTTTGCGGGTAATTCTCTCTGGGCGAATCTTATAAACATTGATTTTACCAAGGAAGTAATAAAAAATATTTGTTTTATTTTAGCGTTATTTTTTATAGCGGCCGCTATAGCAAGGCCTAAATGGGGATTAAAACAGGTTGAAGCAAAATCGCTGTCAAGCGATATTATTATTGCCGTAGACGTTTCAAAAAGCATGCTGGCTCAGGATTTAAAACCTGACAGACTGACAAGAGCCAAAATGGTTTTTAAAGATTTAACCGAAAAACTCAAAGGCCAAAGAGTAGGACTTATAGCTTTTGCGGGAGAAGCATACTGGCAGTGTCCGCTGACTTCCGATATAAAAGTTTTTGAAATGTTTTTATCTCTTATTGATACCGATACGGTTCCGTTTGCCGGAACAAATATAGCCGAACCGATAAAACTTGCATGCGCAAGCCTTGAAAAAATTCCGACAAATACGAAAGCCGTAGTCATTATTACCGACGGAGAAAGTTTTGACGGAGATTTGGAAAAGTCTGTTAAGACGGCCGTTGACAGCCGGACGGCAATATTTTGCGTCGGCATAGGAACTCAAAAAGGAGAGCCGATCCCGACTTATGACGCAAAAGGCGGTTTTAAAGAATATTTAAAAGACGAAAAAGGAAAAACCGTCATAACAAAATTAGACGATAATACTTTAAAATATATCGCCTCTGCTACCGGCGGGAAATATTATAATTTAAATGAAAATCCTTCCTTTGACGGACTTGCCGCGCAGCTTAACGGACTTGATAAACGGGAAGGAACCGGCAGTATTTTTAATAATATGGAAGACAGATTTTATTATCCGCTTTCCGCGGCGGTTTTACTTTTGATTATTTTTCTTTTTCTGCCTGTAGCAAAGAAAGAGAAATAATGTGAATACGGTGAAAATTATGAACAGAAAAATAATTATTGTTATTCTATTGATTTTAAGCGTTTGGGGCGTTTCGTATTCCGGCGGAAATATGAACAAAGGAACAAGATTATACGAAAAACAGGATTTTAATGGCGCCGTTGAAAATTTTCTCAAAGAGCATTCCAAAAAGCCGAAAGATCCGGTTGTAAATTATAATCTTGCATCTGCTTATTATAAATCCGGAGATTTTGACAAAGCATTTGAAACATACGAAACCGTTTTAAATAATACCGAAGATATAAATTTTAAAAGCGCCGTATTGTATAATATGGGAAATTGCGCATACAGAAAGGGAGACTCCGATTTGGCGCTGCAGTATTATAAATCTTCTCTTAAACTTAACAGCAAAGATATGCAGGCAAAACATAATATAGAGTTTTTGCAGAACGATAAAAACAAAAATAAAGATAATAAAAACGACAAAAATCAAAAGAATAATAAAGACGGCAAACAACAGCAAAAAGACAGACAAGACAAAGAACAAAAAGAACAGCAGCAAAAACAAAATAACCAACAGCGTGAAAAAGACCAGTATTTGCTTGAATATTTTGATAAACAGGATAAACAAAATCAAAATAAGCAGCAAAATGCCCAGTCAGTAAACAATAAAAGGAACGGAAAAACATGGTAAAAATTAATAAATATATATTAACGGGAATAATTTTTTTATTATTTGCGTCTTATGCGTTCGCCGATAATTTGCAAATGGAAGCGTCGGTTGACCAAACGACTGTTCCTTTAAACGGCACAATACAGCTGACTGTTTCATTGACAGCCGATTCAAAATCGCTGCCGGATTACGGAGTTCCGCAGTTAAATGATTTCAATATTTTTTCAACATCGCAGTCTAAAAGTATTTCAATTATAAACGGTAAAGTAAAAAATACGGTTTACTATGTTTATACTTTGGGTCCTAAAAAAATCGGGACATTTACAATACCGGCCTTTACTCTGGATTATAAGGGACAGATATACAGTACAAATCCTATAGATATTACGGTTGAAAAAGCGCAGACTGTAAGTTCCATAGATGCTCCTGATGCGCAGAATACCCCTCAGCAAAATCAACATAACAATTCTAAACAAGTTTATAATTATGATACATCAAAAGCAGTTTTTGTTGAAGCAAAAACGGATAAACAAAAAGCATATATCAACGAAAAAATAATCTATACATTTTCATTTTTTACGTCCGTAAATCTATTGTCAAATCCTAATTACCGTGCGCCGAACTTTGCGGGATTTTTTAACGGAAAAACTACGCAAAGAAATTACAGAACAAAAATTAAAGGAAGAGATTATGTTGTAAGTGAAGTCTCAACGGAATTGTTTCCGCAAAAAGACGGAACGGTTACAATCGGCAAAGCTACAGTACAGGTTTCAATAGAAGATTTTAATAAAATGCAGGACGATTTTTTCGCCAGTTTTTTTAAAAGCGCAAGAAACGTAGACCTTGCCACAGATGAAATAAAAATTAAAGTTTTGAAAGTTCCGGAAAATATTGATTTGGTCGGCAAGTTTACGATATCTGCCGATGTTGATAAAAAACAGAAGAAAGTTGATGAGCCTTTTGACTTAAAAATAACAATTGCCGGCAGCGGAAACGTTAAAACCATAAAAGAACCGCAGATTGTTTTATCAGATAATCTGAAAAAATACGAAACATCCGAAAAACTTTTGAAAAACGGCGAAGAAGAGACAGGAAAAGAATTTGCGACTCTTATAATGCCGCTGGAGAAAGGCGAAGGCGAAATTAAAATTTTACCCGTAAAATATTTTGATATGGCGGCCAAGCAGATAAAAATTTTGCCGGAAAAAAGAATTAAAATTAATATAGCCGAAGGTACATTAAAAAAAGATGCGGTTCAAAACGGCGTAATTTCAAATACGCAGCCGGTTTCAAATATACAGTCTTCTCAAATACCTCAAAACGCGGATTTGTCATTTATATTTAAAGCGTATGCTTTCATGCAGAAAAAAACGGTCTGGATAGTTATTGCAGCGCTGTTTGGAATATATCTATTGATTAAATTATTTTTTACATACAGAAATTATGTTAACAGAGACCAGCAGAAATTAAAAAACAGAAAAGCATACGGCCGTTCAAAAAAATATTTCCAAAAAGCAAAAAGAGCAAAGACGCCGAAAGATTTTTATTCGCTTATGTATAAAGGAATGCTTGAATATTTTGCTTCGGTTTTAGGCGAATCTGCCGAGGGGCTTACTACTTATACGATAAAACTGGATCTTGGAGCAAGAAATGTAAATCCCGACCTTATAAAAGAAATAGAAAATATTTTGGAGGAATGCTCGGTTTATTTATATTCTCAGTCTCAGAATAACGACGCCGCGGACTTCAAAAAATTTTATAACCGGGCGTTTGACATACTTAAAAAACTTGATATCTGAATCTAAAATCACAAATATTTATAATATTCATAAAATGCGTTTCTTGCCGTTTTTATTTGCAAAACACGGTATATATAAGATAAAATACACAATTATCGGTATTGTACGTATTAACAAAAAAGAGCCGGAAGAGTGCGACGTATTTTAAATGAGTTATTCGGCCGGCAGAGGTAAGCATATATGAAAAAATACGTTGTATTTTTAATTTGTTTTTTTGCGGTTTCTCCTTTGACGGCAAAACCGCTTAAAGGATTGAACGAAGTTTCTTTTAAACTCGGAAAAGTCGCATCTTCTTCCGCCGATTTTGATTTGAGAAGAATAGACGGACTGCAAAGCACGGATTCGCAAAAAAGCAGCGATGGATTTTCCGTTAAAATGGACTATGCTTATTATTTAAAAAATTATACGGCCGTAGGTCTCGGCGTAAACGCCAATCTTTGCATGAATGTCTGGCAGGAAAATTTTTCAATGCTTAATTATTATCTGCTTGTAAAACAGATTCTTCCTCTTAATTCTTATAAAGATTTTAATTTTTACGTAAGCGCGGGAGCCGGATACGGGCTTGTGGATTACTTTGCCGTTTATCAGGATTATGTGGAAAAAAATGGCGGGCGGTTTTTGCTGGATTGCTTCATGCGGATTTGAATACGGACCTTATGTTATTGAAGCGTCTTATATCAATAACAACGCGAAATTTGAAAATAATAATTACTGGGAAGGCGACGTTAAATTTTCAACCGTATTAGTTACTATCGGTTATAAATTTTTACTTTAAAGGACATATAAAAAATGATAAAAGCTGCGATTATAGGAATAACGGGATATACGGGGGAAGAACTTTTAAGAATACTTTCGAAGCATCCGGGCGTAAAATTGACAATGCTTGCCGGCCGGCAGACGTCTCCGGAAAGACTTCTGGCTGATATATATCCGAAATATAAAGATTTAAACATAAAATGCGAACCTTTAAATATTGAAAAAATTAAGGAAAATGCTGATGTCGTTTTTCTCGCGCTTCCCCATGCGGTTGCTTTTGAAGTAGTGCCGAAACTTCTTAAAGCCGGCAAAAAAGTCATAGACTTATCGGCAGATTTCAGGCTGAAAGATTCCGATACTTATGAAAAATGGTATAAGGTAAATCATACGGGCAAAGATTATATAAAAGACGCGGTTTACGGATTAAGCGAACTTTACTGCGACAAAATTAAACCGGCAAAACTTATAGCCAACCCGGGATGCTATCCTACGACTATACTCCTTGGAATAGCCCCTGCCGTAAAAAACGGTTTTATAACAAACGGCGATATAATAATAGATTCAAAAAGCGGAATATCCGGAGCAGGCAGGAAAGCCGTTGAAAAATATTTTAAAGAAGAGCATCCTAACACAAGGGCTTATAATATAGCGGGCAAACACAGGCATATTCCCGAAATTGAACAGGAGATTTCAAATTTGTTCGGACAAAAGACCATAGTTACTTTTACTCCGCACGTTATACCGGTTGAAAGAGGAATGTTGTCGGTAATATACGCAAATCTGAATAAAAAAATTACGACCTCCGAAGCGATAGAAATATATAAGAATTTTTATAAAGGAAAAAATTTCGTAAAAGTTTTGGATGAGAACGTTTTGCCTAATATAAATAAAGTAGTCAATACGAATTTTTGTGAAATAGGATTAAGCGTAGACGCAAGAACAAATAGACTTGTGATAGTTTCGGCGATAGACAATCTTGTAAAAGGCGCATCGGGACAGGCTGTGCAGAATATGAACATTATGTTCGGCTTGAATGAAGAAACAGGACTTAAGGAGATAATTTAATGCTTCCAAAAGGTTTTTATTGTAACGGTTTGCACAGCGGAATCGCAAAACAAAACACTAAAAAAGATTTGGCGATATTCTATTCCGAAACGCCCGCAGCCGCAGCCGGGATGTTTACTTTCAGCCGCGTAAAGGCGGCGCCCGTTTTAATTGATATTGAAAGGCTTAAAAAATATAAATCTTTTCATGCGGTTGTCGCAAATTCAGGATGCGCAAACGCTTGTACCGGCTTAAAAGGCAGAAAAGACGCTGAAACGGTAGCCTGTGAAACTGCAAAATGCCTTGATAAGGCGCCGGAGTCGGTTCTTGTCGCTTCAACCGGAGTAATAGGCCGGTTTCTTCCTGTTGAAAAAATTAAAAAAGCAATGCCTGAACTTGTAAAGACGGCGAAAGAAAAAAATGAAAAAAAAGCCGTTGAAGCCATAATGACTACGGATACTTTTGCAAAATTTATTTCAAAAAAAATAAAAGTCGCAAAAGGAGAAATAATAATATGGGGCTGCGCAAAAGGCGCCGGAATGATACATCCCGAGCTCAAGGGCCTTCATGCGACTATGCTTTCTTTTATATTTACCGATGCCGGTATTGAAAAAAAACAGCTTCAAAAGCTTCTTGAAGAATCGGCGGAACAGTCTTTCAACTGCATTACAGTGGATGGTGATACTTCAACAAACGACACGCTGATTTTAATGGCAAACGGACAAAGTAAAACCGGAAAACTTTCAAAAAACGATATGGCAAAATTTAAATCCGCTTTGGACGAAATTACTTTGTCTCTTGCGAAAATGATGGCAAAAGACGGCGAAGGCGCGACAAAGCTTGTTGAAATAGAAGTTAAAAATTTAAAAAAACGCGCTGATGCGAAAAAGATAGCTTCAACGATAGCCACGTCTCCGCTTGTAAAAACGGCTTTGTTCGGCTCAGACGCCAACTGGGGCAGGATACTGGCGGCGGCGGGAAGAGCCGGAGTTGATTTTGACCAGTCTAAAATAGACGTTTACATAGGAAATATTATGACGGCAAAAAACGGAATGGCGTTAAATTTTGACGAATCAAAAGCAAAAAAAATACTTAATGCCAAAGAATGCAAAATAACCGTAGATTTTAAATCAGGCAAAGAGTCTTCAAAATATTATACGTGTGATTTTTCTTACGATTACGTAAAAATTAACGGATCATACAGAAGCTGAAAAATGGATATTTGCAGAAATTTTAGAAAAATAAACAAAGATAATTATAAAAAATTTATTGACAAAAAAAATATGTCAATGCGCGGAGAGTTTGCCGGCGTTGCTTTTAGCGACAGAATGATTTTTATACCGCACTGTATGAGAAATACAAAAATCTGTAAGGCAAAAGATGAAGGCGCTTATTATGTTTGCGCCATGTGCAAAGGATGCAAGATTTCCGAAATAGCGGCTCTTGCGAAAGAACTCGGCTACAAAAAAGTTTACGTAATGAAAGGCGGCAAGGCAATAGAAAATATTTTAAATGCCGAGAAACCGAAAGCTGTTATAGGAATAGCGTGTTATTTTGAGGGGGTTCAGGCGGTCAAAATGACAGAGAAAGGGAAAATAATTACACAGTTTATACCTCTTACAAAAGACGGATGCGCCGATACCGACGTTGATTTGGATGAAACAAAAAAAATAATTGCTCTTAAATAAAGCATTAAAACAAAGGAGATTTATGGATAAATTAAAATTTACAGAGTTAAACTTATCAGCTGAGATATTAAAAGCTGTTACGGATATGGGATTTGAAGAAGCAACGCCGATACAGTCGCTTTCTATTCCAAAAATGATGGAGGGGAAAGATATTATCGGACAGGCTCAAACAGGTACGGGAAAAACTGCGGCATTCGGCATTCCTATACTTGAAAAAATATCATCAAAAGTTAAGGCAACGCAGGCATTAATAATGTGCCCGACAAGAGAACTTGCGATTCAGGTCGCCGAGGAATTAAAACAGTTGTCTAAATACAAAAGAGGAATAAATATAGTTCCGGTTTACGGCGGACAGCCGATAGTAAGGCAGATGTCGGCTCTTTCAAGAGGAGCTCATATTGTAATAGGAACTCCGGGACGCGTTATAGACCATATAGAAAGAAGAACAATCGCGCTTAAAGATACTGCAACAGTTGTATTGGATGAAGCGGACGAAATGCTTGATATGGGGTTCAGAGACGATATAGAAAAAATCTTGAAAAGTCTTCCGGAAGAAAGGCAGACTGTATTTTTCTCTGCTACGATGCCTAAAGAATTCTTGGCGCTTACTAAAAGATATCAGGTGCATCCTGAAAATATAAAAGTAGTTCATGAAAAACTCACGGTTCCTTTAACGGAACAGTTATACTGCGAAGTAAGAGACAACCAGAAAATGGATGCTTTATCAAGATGTCTTGATATGTATGACCCTAAACTTGCTCTTGTTTTCTGCAATACAAAAAGAAAAGTTGACGAAGTTTCATCTAATTTACAGGCAAGAGGATATTCAGCCGACGCAATTCACGGAGATATGAACCAGTCTCAAAGAGACAGAGTTATGGCAAAGTTTAGAACCTGCAGAATAGAAATACTTGTCGCAACGGATGTAGCCGCAAGAGGAATAGACGTTGATGACGTAGACGCTGTTTTTAATTATGACATTCCTCAGGATATAGAAGCTTACGTTCACAGAATAGGCAGAACCGGAAGAGCAGGCAGAACCGGAAGAGCGTTCAGTTTTGTTTCGGGAAGAGATATTTATAAACTGAGAGATATTCAGAGATATACAAAGGTAAACGTAAAAAGGATTCCGATTCCTTCAATGGCGGATGTTGAAAATATCAGAATATCTTCTTTTATGGAAAAAATAAAAGAAAATATTAAGAAAAACACATCAGAAAAATATATCAGCAAAATAGAATCTCTGATAAACGACGATATTACTTCAATAGACGTTGCCGCAGCTTTGTTTGAGATGATGCTGCATAATCAGGGTACTGCACAGGAAAACATTGAAACAGACTTATATGCAGGCGGACATAATGAAAGAGGCCATGACGGCGGCTCAAGCAGAAGACAAAGAGGCAAAAGTTTCGGAGGCGGCAACGGCGGGTCAAGAGAACACGGTATGACAAGATTGTTTATCAGTATCGGCAAAAGCAAAAAAGTCAGACCGGGAGATTTTGTCGGAGCAATAGCCGGCGAAACAGGTCTTGACGGAAACGTAGTAGGAAGCATAGATATTTTGGACAAATATTCTTTTGTTGAAGTTCCGACGGAACATGTTGATACGGTTATCAATGCATTAAATAACAGCAATATAAAGGGACACAGAGTTAGCGTTGAGATTGCTCAGGGGAAATAGTTCTTTAAATAAACTTTAATATTTTGGCTACAATTTTGTATTTTCAAAACTCATTTACACATAGCTTTGCTATTATTGCAGTAAACTTCGTTTTGAAAATATTTCATTTCGCTCAAAATCTTAAAGTTTTTTGACAGCATAAATTTAATATTTACAATAATATTTTTGGAGATAAGATATGCCGTTGTTTGAATATGTTTGTAAAAAGTGCGGGAAAGAGTTTGAAAAACTGATTTTTTCAATTGACGGCGAAAAAATAGAATGTCCGTCATGCAAAAGCGCCGATATTGAAAAAAAGTTTTCTGTTTTTTCGTCGAAAAGTTCAAAAAATGATTCGTGCGGATGCGAGGCGGCAGGCAGTTGCGCCGTAAAAAAACACGGCGGAGGATGCGGTTGCGGCGGCGGTTGTTGCGGAATATAATTTAAAGATAAAAGAAGTTTAATTATTATTTTTGCAGAGGCTTATATAATGTCGGAATTACTGTCTTATTTCGGAATAGAAAGTAAAAACATAAAGAAAACGTGCGTAATTTGCCAGTCTTCGGATCAAACGTTATTTTCGGAACTCGGCCCGGCGGAAACATTTACCGGCCTTTTTGCCAAAGTGAACAATTATGAAAGCGCTACGATAATCTCTACAAAAAATAATTTTCTTGTAGGCGACATCGTATTGTATTTAAAAGATACGGCTTGTGAAAATATAGTACTGTTCGGAAGCTGCGGCGGAGCCGGAGAAGTTAAAATAGGCGACAAATTAATAGTCAAAAAAGTTTTTAACTTTGAAAGTTTCTCGGAAATGCTTGAAATGAAAAGAAATCCCGATTCATATTATCCGTCGGCTTCATTGGTTGGGGAATTTCTGTTAAAAAACAGCAAACTTGACATACAGCACGTGAAATGCGCGACCACAAGCTCTTTGTTTCTTGAAAAAAAATACAAAGACTGGTTCAGTAAAAATAAAATCAACGCCGTTGACATGGAATGCTCTTCGGTTTTTTCCGCCTCATGCTCAATAAATAAAAAAGCAATAGCCTTATTTTATATAACAGATATTGTCGGTGTTAACGAACCATTCGGGAATGACGTTGAACAGTCTCAAAAATCGGCAATATTAAAGGCCAGGCAGGCTCTTGCAAAATCAATATGCAACTTTATAAACGATGGACAGCAACATTTCATATATTAAAAGTCTGCTTGAAAACAAATTCCCGTTTTTCGGCATAAATAAAATAAGAGAACTTTCAAGGCTTGTATTTGAAATAACAAAAAGAGACGGCATTGATCCGAAGTCTTTTATTGAAGGAATTGAATTTTCCGACTACCGCGGTGCAAAAACAAGTCTTTTAAAACTCAGATATCCTTCAACTTATTCTATTTCGTCAAAAGACAGTTTTTATTTGCCGGATATAGATATTAAAAATTCCGACAAAGCCTGTTTGGAACAGGGGGAATTTAATCCTGAAAATATTTATTATACCCGTGAAGTTGAAAACACTTCTTTATATGAAAGAATCAAAACTCTTTTTCCGTCATCGGCGTTTAGGGAAATTTTATCTTTGAAGGAATTTTTAAAAGATAATAAATTTTCCTTGGAAAAGTATAATCAAAGAAGAGAAAATTTATTTTTGGTAAAAGAGAAATTTGATTTTTTTAAGGCCTGCCCGTGCACTAAAAATGTGGTATGCTGCAATTATTCAATTTTAAATACCGGTTACGGATGCCCGTATGAATGCAGTTATTGTTTTTTGCAGGGATATCAAAATGTTTCAGGCATTATTCTTCCGTGCAATATAAAAGATTTTCTTGATGTTGATAAAATAAAACCGTCACACGGCAGACTGTTTGACCTGCCAAGAGTAGGAAGCGGCGAATTTACGGATTCTCTCGTTTTTGACGATATTACTTTGTTTTCAGACGATATAGTAAAATTTTTTAAAGAAAACCGGAATATTTCATTTGAATTCAAAACAAAAAGCGTAAATATCGCAAATTTATTAAAAATCGGCGGAGCGGACAATATAACAGTTTCATGGTCGGTTAACACTGAAAAAATGATAGAAGAAAACGAACATCTTACTCCTAAACTTGAAGAAAGATTAAAAGCCGCTAAAAAATGCGCCGAAGCGGGCTACGGCGTAGGGTTTCATTTTGATCCGGTTATTTTTTATGAAAACTGGCGCAAAGATTATGAAAAAACAATTGAAAATATATTTGATTTTATAGATGGAAAATATATAAAATGGATAAGCGTAGGATCTTTAAGAATGCCGGCCGAACTGAAGAAAGTTATTGAAAGCAGGTTCCCGGATAATAAAATTCTTGATGAAGAACTTTTATTATGCGATGACAATAAGTTGAGATATACAAAAAGACTCAGAACCGAAATGTATGAGGCAATAATACATAAGATTAAAAAATACGATAAAAATGTTGTTGTCTATTTGTGTATGGAGACGGCTGAAGTGTGGAATAAATGCGGAGGTATCGAATGAGAAAGATAATAGTTTTATTTATTGCGGTATTTTTTATTTTTACCGTAAAAGTTTCGGCTGAACAGCCAAAATTTGAATTTGACCAGAAAGGGCTTGAAAAAGCTTATAAACTTGTTGATCAGAAACAATACAAACAGGCACTGAAAGTTCTTGAAAAACTCGTTCCTTTTGACGAGGACAGCATAAACGAAGCGCAGAGAATAGACAAGATCGTTTTATCCGACGTCTATTTTAATATGGGTTTTTGTTTCGGAAATATGGGTGATGACGCGAATATGCTTGAATTTTATAATAAAGCTTTGAACGTTTTTGGCGAACATCAGGCAACCATTTATGATTTGGCGAGATATTACAGAAGCAAAGGCGAAAACGACATAGCCGCAAATCTCCTTGAAAAACTTATAAACATAAACGTTACGCATGACTGGGCTTTTGTAATGCTCGGCGATATATATGACGAAAAAGGCGATTTTACCAAAGCCAAAGATTATTACAAAGAAGCGGCCCGGCTTGGCAACGAAGAAGCTGAGACAAAACTTAGCGGAGAAGAAAACCGTCAATAGCAGTAATATTGAAATTTAAACGGTAATTTTTTTCAGAAAAAACACTGTTTTTGAATGTTTTTGCCGTTTATGTTTTCGTATAAAAAATAATTAAAATATAAAGGCAGAAATCATGGAAATTGAAAAAATTTACGATGCGAAGAAAGTTGAAGAAAAATGGGTAAAATTCTGGATAGACGAAAAAATATTTTCGTCAAAACCGGATAAAAATAAAAAACCGTTCACTATAGTAATTCCTCCTCCGAATGTCACGGGCTCTCTTCACATGGGGCATGCTTTAAATAACGGTCTTCAGGATATAATCATAAGATTTAAAAAAATGCAGGGGTATAATACTCTCTGGGTTCCGGGAACTGACCACGGCGGAATAGCTACTCAAAACGTTGTTGAGAAACTTCTTAAAAAAGAAGGCAAAACAAAATACGATCTGGGCAGAGAAAAATTTCTTGAAACTATGTGGCAGTGGAGAAACGAAACGGGCGATACTATTCTTGACCAGCTTAAAAAACTCGGCTGCAGTCTTGACTGGGACAGAACAAGATTTACGATGGATGAAGCTTGTTCAAAATCGGTAAAAAAAGCGTTTAAGAAACTTTATGATAAAGGTCTTATTTACAGAGGCAAAAGGCTTGTAAATTACTGCACAAGATGTAATACGGCATTATCGGATATTGAAGTTGAATATAATTCCGAAAAAGGGAATTTGTGGTATATAAAATATCCTATAAAAGATTCCGATGAATTTTTAACCGTCGCAACAACGCGTCCTGAGACGATGCTCGGCGATACTGCCGTTGCTGTAAACCCCAACGACGACAGATATAAGGCTCTTGTCGGAAAAACGGTAATTCTTCCATTAACAGGACGTGAAATAAAAATAGTAGCAGATTATATAGTTGATACGTCATTCGGAACCGGCGCCGTTAAAGTTACTCCCGCCCATGACAATACCGACTATGAAATAGCAAGAAGACATAATCTTGAAATAATAGAAGTTATAAACGCAGACGGTAAAATGATAAACGTCGCTGATAAGTATGCAGACCTTCCGGTAATAAAAGCAAGAGAAGAAGTCGTAAACGATTTGACTGCTCAGGGCTATATTTTAAAAATTGAAGATTACAGCCACTCCGTCGGCAAATGTTACAGATGCTCAACCACGATAGAACCGATAATGTCGGAACAGTGGTTTTTAAAAGTTGAAGAAATGTCAAAAAGAGCTTCTCAGTCGGCAAAAGACGAGAAAGTAAAATTTTATCCTCCGTCATGGCAGAAACCTTATACATTATGGCTTGATAATTTAAGAGACTGGTGCATCAGCCGCCAGATATGGTGGGGACACAGAATACCTGTTTATTACTGCATTGACGAAAATAACAATAGAACTCAATGCCCTGAAATAGTTTCTGAAAATACTCCCGATAAATGTCCTCATTGCGGCAATACGAAAATAATGCAGGATAGCGATGTTCTTGATACTTGGTTTTCTTCGGCTTTGTGGCCGTTCAGCGTATTTCACTGGGGTGAAAATGAAAATAATGAAGAATTGAAATATTATTATCCGACGTCCGTTCTTGCAACAGGCCACGAAATTCTTTATTTGTGGGTAGCAAGAATGGTTCAGATGGGTCTTGAATTTTTAGACGATATTCCTTTTTCGGATGTTTTTATACACGGGATAGTCAGAGATAAATCAGGTAAAAAAATGTCAAAATCTCTCGGAAACGTAATAGATCCTCTTTTAATGATGGACAAATACGGAACGGACGCTTTGAGATTTTCGCTTGCCCACGTAGCCGCTCCCGGCAGAGATATGCAGATATCGGATGAATCGTTTTTAAGCGCAAGAAATTTTGCAAATAAAATATGGAATGCTTCAAGATTTATTCTTATGAATATGGAAGGGGTTGAAGTTCCCGAAAAACCTATAGTCAAAGAAATGTCCGATAAGTGGATTTTAACGGAGTATAATAAAACGATTGAAACAGTTACGAAATCTTTTGAAGTTTACGATATAGACGTAGCTTCAAGAGTTCTTTACGATTTTTTCTGGACTAAATTCTGTGACTGGTATATTGAACTTTCAAAAATAAGAATGACTTCAACCGATATAAACGAAAAGAAACAGGCGCTTTCGGTTTTGCTGTATGTTCTTAAAGGAACGATACAGATGCTCTCTCCTGTAATGCCGTTTATAACTGAAGAACTTTGGTCAATACTTTCAAAACATGATAAGAGCATAGTTTATTCAAATTTCCCGAAATACGAGAAAGAATTTGTTTTTGAAAAAGAAACAAACGAAATGCTTTTAATACAGGAAATCATAACTAAAATCAGAAATATCAGAAGCGAAATGAATATATCGCCGGCGGTATTTATAAACGCAAATTTTAACGTGCTTGACGATTCAAAAAAAACCGTTCTTGAAAATAATCAGGACTATGTAAAAGGAATCGCCAAAATACAAAATGTTACAATAGCAAAAGATATAAAAAGACAAAAAAACTCAGCTATGGCCGTTGCGACCGGTTTTGAAATATTTATACCGCTTGAAGGCCTTATAGATGTTGAAAAAGAAAAAAATAGAATAAATAAAGAAATACTTCTTGCGGCGCAGGACAAAGAAAGATGCGAGTCAAAACTTTCAAAAGAATCTTTTGTGGCAAGAGCTCCTAAGGAAGAAGTTGAAAAGATTAGGATAAGGCTGCAGGAAGCGGACATTAAGATTTTAAAATTGCAAGAAAGTCTTAACTTTATAGGATAATTATAACGACTTTATATTTTTGGCTCCGATTTTGTAATTGCAAGTCTTATGTATCGTTTTACTTGCATACACCTCAACTTGCAATTACTTCATCTCGCCTAAAACTATAAAGTCTAACAGTAAGACAAAAGATTGTTTTGGCTCATAAACATGACAATTCTATCACTATTGTTTGATATTAATATCAATATTTTCAATCAAAATTTTATAGATAATATTTCAGAATATAATTTAAATGGTGAAATTATATTTGAAGGTATTAAAAAATCATTTAGCAATCAATTTAACAATGTTCTAATAAAAGATTGGCATATTAAAGATGAGTTTTTTATGTTCAAACATTATGTTAATAATTATAGCTTGAAATATTTATCAGAAAATGGATGGGATTTATATTATCTGACAATTGTTATCAATACAGAAAAAGAAGTAGAAAATATAAATATTTGCGAACCTCAAATCCTTAGATATCAAGGTATAGAATATAATGCACAATATACATCTGACCCAATATCAATAATTAAAAAAGAATTAAAAACAAAAAATCAATTTATTGTAAAGATTCATAAAATAATTATTCCTAATAATGTTTTTATTAAAATTTTTGATTCTTTAAAACATTTATGTTTAAATCAATGTTGTAATAATAATTTACAAGAATATAAAAGTGATAATTGGTGGATAACATTTGAATGTAAAATTTGTGGTAAACAATATGTATGTGAATGTTTTAAAGATTCTATAAATGCATATATTGAGGAATTATCAACAGAAAAAAATTATATTGAAGACCCTTGCGGAAAAGATAATTATAAGAATGCCTTAAAATTCTGCAAAAGTTTATGCAATATTGAGTATAAAGAAGGGATATGTCATTTATGTATTAAGAGAATTCCAAAATATGAATATAATTTTTCAGGATTTAGTTCTTTTAAACAAAAATATTATCCATATATTGAAAATATAGCAATACATAATGGTAAACATTGTAATAATATTATTGAAATAATTAAAGAAAATGAAAAAATTGATAGGGAATCTGAAAATATTATTAGAGAATTACTTCAGTATCCTAAGATAGGAGAGAAGTGGATAAATGAAACTTTTTTATACAATATAATAAAAATATTATTTTCAGATTATGAAATTATTAGAGAGGCATCTCCTAAGTGGCTTGATAGACAAAGATTTGATATTTTTATTCCAAATTTAAATCTAGCCATAGAATACCAAGGCGAACAACATTTTAAGGCAATTAGTAGATTTGGAGGAGAAGAGGGATTAAAAAAAGCAAAAGAAAGAGATAAACTTAAATATAAATTAGCTAAAAAAAATAATATAAGTATAATTTATTTTAAACATAATGAGATATTAACAGAAGAAAGTGTAAAAAGAAAATTAAAGCAATTTTTGTAATTATTGTGTGTCAATAATGATATAATAACATGAATAAAGGATAAAAAATGAGAAAAATTAAAATTGTAAAAAATTATTTAAAACATGCCGAAGGTTCGTGTATGTTTTCTTTGGGCGAAACTAAAGTTTTATGCGTTGCCACGGTTGAAGAGAAAGTTCCGCCTTTTATAGAAGCAAA
>Ga0302240_1000338_pt1 | contig 50409 bp, 45 predicted proteins | sample AAG_UR_His_MG_FD_193538 | JGI IMG/M metagenome (GOLD analysis project Ga0302240, IMG submission 193538) | Enriched activated sludge microbial communities from anaerobic digester in WTTP, New Holstein, Wisconsin, United States - AAG_UR_His | ecosystem: Engineered > Bioreactor > Anaerobic >... | reverse complement strand
AACATTAATCCAAGAATCCTTAAAATGATTGAATGGACGGGGTTTGATCCAAGAATCTATCTGGATAATTAAAACTCAAATGGTGTTAAATACAATTGGTGTTTTCTGACATGCGGATAACGGGTTAATAGACGAAAAAACAGATTTTAATGGATACTCACCTTCAAATTATGATGATCGTTATCAGGGCAGAATGACTCTTTACAACGCATTGATTCATTCGATCAATGTTCCCGCGGTGGCTTTGCTAAACGAAATAGGTGTAGAGGCTGGCCTTGAGTTCCTTAAGAAGACTGGTATTCCCATGCATAAAGACGACCGCAATTTAAGTATAGCCCTGGGCGGATATACAGAAGGCGTATCCCCGTTGGAGATGGCACAAGCCTACAGCGTGTTTCCAAATCTGGGCACTATGTATAAAGCACATGCAATCACGAAAATCACGTTGAGCACCGGAGAAATTCAACTGGAAGTTGCAGAGGAAGCTGTAGAAGTGATGAAACCGGAAAATGCCTATACTATGACTCAAATGCTGATGGGTGTGATCTCGGAAGGAACTGGTAAGAATGCGAACTTGAACAGGCCGGTGGCGGGTAAAACCGGCACAACGGAATTGCCTTCAACCGAAGCTTTTGAAGGCATCTCTGGCGCTAGAGATGCTTGGTTCGTTGGTTATACACCGGAATTGGTGACCGCAGTTTGGGTCGGTTATGACAAATTGGATCCTGAGCATGTCATGGAATCTGCAGGTGGGAATCATCCTGCTGTAATATTCCGGGAAATCATGACTAGAGCACTTTTAAATACACCGGTTTCTTCATTTACAAAACCTAAAAATTATGAGGGAACTGATAAGAAAGACAATAAACCCAATAAAGAGGAAAATGAAAAAACTGATAATAAAGACAAAGGGAAAAAGAAAAAGGGCGATTGAGAAATGACTTGATCCAAATTGTGACGACACTATTGGCGCATGACCTTCTAAAAAGTTATAATATGGTTTAAATAATATGAAACTTTTTTCGAAGGAGGAGAATTTAGTGCTGTCCAATGAAACTATTCAATCCATTCTGACCAGAAGAAGCATCAAAATCTACAAAGAGGATCAGGTGCCTGAAGAAGAACTTCTGACCATACTGGAAGCCGCGAAATTCGCGCCTAGCGGGATGGGACTTCAGGAGTGGCACTTCACTGCAGTACAGAATATTGACGAGCTGAGGGCTTTAAATGAGGCTGCAAAGCAGGTTTTGTTGAATCTGCCCGAAGATGATTCTGTGCCGAAGCCATTAAAGAATCAGGCGAAGCATTATATAGACAAACCTGATTTCAACTTTTTCTATAACGCGCCCACACTGGTGATCGTGACTAGCGCTAAGGATCCGGCAGTATCATCTCCCGCGGCAGATTGTGCTGCTGCGCTTGAAAACATATTTGTTGCCGCTAATTCCTTGGGTGTATCATCCTGCTGGATCAATCTGCTCACGAGAATGAGTGATTTTCCTGAAATAAGAAGACTGTTTACCAAATGGGGAATTCCGGAGAACGAGCGCTGCTACGGGTCCGCTGCGCTGGGCTATAATGGGGGACCTGAGAAAAAGGCGGCGCCCAGACGCGATGGCACAGTGATCCTTGTAAAATAGCATAACAGGTACAAAAAAGCTGTATGCCAAACACTGCATACAGCTTTTTTAATGACGGAAGGTTGCCCGCCGTTTCTAATGTAAGTCTTGGATTGAAGAAAAAACAATTAAATTATGAATTGGAAAGAATTGAAAAATATCTTTTGTCTGTTAAACTGGTAAAGAAAAGACTGGGCTTATGTCAGAAAGGGGTTTGTAATGGATAACTTAATACTGTCTTTAAACGTTGTCATGCCCCTATTTTTGGCAATGGTTACCGGTTACATCATGAAACAGCTGCGAATTGTGGATAACCATACCTTGATAGTGATGAATGGCGTATGCTTCAGGCTGTTCCTTCCGGTTCTGTTATTCTACAATATTTACAGCACAGACTTGAAAGCCGTTCTGAATATCCCATTGATGGTTTATGCCCTGGGTACATTGGCGTTGGCTTTGGGAGTGTTGTTTATTGTGATCCCCATCCTGGAAAAAGATAATCGGAGGCGTGGGGTTTTGATTCAGGGAATCTTCCGCGGCAATTTTGTACTTTTTGGAATTCCTGTTGCTCAAGCGCTGGCACCGCCTAATCAGGTGGGTGTCGCAGCGTTGATTATTGCCATTACAGTCCCTTTAAACAATGCTATATCAGTGGTTATATTGGAGATTTTCAGAGGCGGGCGAATTGATGTCCCGCGTATTGCTCGGGGCGTAATTACCAACCCCAACATAATTGGTTCTGCCCTCGGATTGCTGCTCCTCGTTCTCGGCCTGCGTCTTCCTTATCCCCTCGAAAAAACCGCCCTCGATTTTTCTCGCGTGGCAACGCCGCTTGCGTTGTTTCTCCTGGGAGGAACTATGTCCTTTCGGTCGGTCAAGGGTGCGCTTCGCCCGCTTCTTATTGGTACTATAGGAAAACTGATTGTTTTGCCGATGGTCTTTATCCCCATCTCCATAGCCGCAGGATACCGAGGTATTGAACTGATCACCTTGATGGTACTTTACGGCGCCCCGGCCGCCGTCGCATCCTTTACTATGGCACAGCAAATGGAGGCAGACGGAGAGTTGGCTGCCCAATTGATTGTCTTTGGGTCAGCCTTTTCGGTTCTGACCATGTTTGTGATGATCTTCATTCTGAAGCAATTAGCTTATATTTAAGCGTGGTTGTACGCCAGTTTTTATTGCCTGGAGCGTTGGGATGCAAACTTTGCTCGTAAAGTGTCACGATTCCCATTCGGTCGATCATGAAGACTGTATGGGCACGAGTGCCATAAGTACCGGCATCAATATAAATGGAGGACAGTTTTTTTTCCAAGTCCAGGTCGAGGCCAGTCGAGGGCAAATCTTGATCTGGTGACATCTGAGTGTCTTTGAGAAGGGGCAAAAACATATCGGGTTCCAGTTGACCCGGGGTTGTCGCGAGAATTTCTGAAAATATGGTTTTGCCACGCAGGAGTTTTGGCCAGGGCGTGTCCAGGAACGCGTTGGACAAACCGTATAGGCCGGGGGAAAGCACAGTTATTTGCTTTTGGACATTGTCAAAGTGGTAAAGTCCGCTAGCGTCTAAGAGGATAAGATTAAAGGGATTAAAATCTGAAGCATCCTCCTGGATTTTTTCCAGAAACGCAACTGCGTTATCCGGCCTGCTGAGGTAGCAGGGGATCAGAACGCCTCTGGATTTCGGGGCGTCTTTATGAAGTGAAAAGTCCCTGTGATTGGTTAAAAGTCCAAAACGCCCGTGTTGATCAGATGCAAACCACGTACCCTGGTCCTTTAGATCCCTGCCGCCGGCTATTTCGGGCTGATCTGGCCAGTAAGCAGCGGCTGCCGCAGGGCGTGAGAAAAACTCGTCACGGTTTGCGGCGAGAATGATGGGGTATTCAGGATGTGAGTGATAAGAAATCCACGCAATACACATAAGCATTCTCCTTGTGATTGGATTCAACTGATGGAATAATACCCAAATCTAATAAGGGATCACTTGATTTGCGCCAACTTGTTTTCTGAACTGTTCAAATACGTGAATGTCAGCAAATGAATCAGCTGTGTCTGGGAGGGATGATCATAGTGGAGAAGGGCAAGGGTTATATTCACATTTACACCGGAAACGGCAAGGGCAAAACAACAGCTGCTTTTGGGCTGGCTCTGCGTGCGGCTATGACTGGAAAGAAAGTCTACATTGGTCAGTTTGTGAAAGGTATGGCTTACAGTGAAACAAAATGTACGGACTATATACCTGGTATTGAGATAGAACAGTTCGGGACCACTTGTTATCTGGATCGAAATCCGGATGATGAAGACGTTCAGCGAGCGAAAAATGGACTGGAAAAATGCAGAATTATCATGAAAAGCGGGGATGTCGATGTGGTGATTTTGGATGAAATCACTATAGCGGTGTACTTTAAACTTCTGACGGATGACGAAGTGTTGGATGCGCTTAAAGTGAAAGCTGAGCATGTCGAGGTTGTTCTGACAGGCCGTTATGCGACCGAGTCATTAATTGAAGCGGCTGATCTGGTCAGCGATATTCAGGAGATTAAACATTATTACACTCAAGGCGTGTTATCGAGGGAAGGTATTGATTGTTAAACGAAAAGGACAGGGCTTCAATTTTGGCCCTGTCCTTTTTGGGTGCGCCCGTCATGGGCGCACGCTCGTCAGATTACTAACTTTCTGCTTAACAAACATAATCTGTTTAAACTATCACTTGGTAAAAATATAGTTCATGATTTCCTAGGCTGCAGCGACATTGGCCTTTTTTGCTCTTGCGCGCTGCAATATGACCACAATCACGAGTACTCCAAGACCGAAGGCATCTGAATAAAGACCCGGGATCAGAAGGCCGAGTGCGCCTGCGAGTAATAATACACGCTCATAAATTTTACATTTTACGATCAGGAAGTTCTCAACTGCCGCGCCCAGACAAACTATGCCGAGCATGGCGGTCAGTATGACTGGAATAGCGGTATAGAACGGCATAAATGTGACCTGGTCCCCTACAATCTCTTTAACGAGAATCAATCGAGAATCAATAGCGAAAATATACGGAACCAGGAAGGCTGCGGATGCCAATTTTACGGCCTGGAATCCGGTTTTCATGGAATTGGCTCCGGCTATGCCGGCTCCGGCATAGGCTGCAAGCGCAACCGGTGGGGTGATGTCAGCGACGACGCCAAAGTAAAGAATGAAGAGATGGGCTGCCATTAAATTGACTTCCAGCTTGATGAGCGCAGGCACAGCCATAGTTGCGAGGACGATATATTTGGCGGTGGTTGGAAGACCCATGCCCAGGATGATGGAAGCGATCATTGTAAAGAACAGTGTTGGCAGGAGCATGCCTTGAGCAAGCGTGACAATGAGCTCTGCGATGCGAAGGCCAAGACCAGTCAATGTGACGACCCCAACGATCATACCAGCGCAGGCGCACGCGCAGGCGACGCCCAAAGCGCCTTTTGCGCCGCTTTCCAGCGCTGATAAAAACAACTTAACAGTAAACGAGTGATCCCTCTTGATCAATGTGACGGCAACTGCCATCAACACGCTGATCCCGATGGCATAAAACGCGGAAATCAAAGGCGTGAAGCCCATAATTAGAAACGCTATGATAACAAAGAGCGGTACGAGCAAATATCCCTGGCTCAGCATAATTTTCTTTACACTAGGAAGCTGGCTCTTAGGCAGTCCTTTGAGACCTAGCTTGCTTGCTTCGAGGTGAACCATGGTGCCTACGGCAAAGTAATATAGAACTGCAGGAATTGCGGCGGCGGCAATGATTTTTATGTACGGAATTCCAGTAAACTCAGCCATAATGAAGGCGGCAGCGCCCATAACCGGAGGCATGATTTGTCCGCCTGTAGATGCGGCAGCCTCGACAGCGCCGGCAAAGTAAGGTTTATATCCGACGCGTTTCATAAGTGGAATGGTAAAAGCGCCTGTTGTGACTGTATTGGCGACGGAGCTGCCTGATATTGAACCCATAAAGCCGCTGGCAACAACGGCTGTCATAGCTGGGCCGCTTTTGAGATGGCCGGTGAGTCCGTAGGCCAAGTCTATAAAGAATTTACCAACGCCGGTTTTATCAAGGAAGGCGCCAAACAAAATAAACATAAAGACGAAAGTGGCGGAAACACCTGTAGGAATACCGAGCAGCCCTTCGGTGGTCAGGTACATGTGACTGATGATGCGCTCGAAACTAAAACCGCGGTGAGCGAGGACGCCTGGAAGGTAAGGGCCGAATTTGGCGTAGGAAAGAAAGAGTATGGCGACTATAGGCAGTTCCGGACCGACAACACGTCTGGTGACTTCCAGGGTCAGAAGAATAGCCAGTGCACCCAGAATAATGTCGACCTGAGAAATGTCGCCGCCTTTGCGGGCAATTTGATCCACAAAGACAAATAAGTAACCGAAAACGACTATTGCGATTCCAGCAAATCCGAAATCAAGAATGGAGGCTTTGGTCTTGCTGCTTTTTTTGCCGGCAGGATATAAAAGGAAACCCAGCGTAAAGGCGAGAATCAAGTGCAGTGAGCGCTGACGGACTGAGAGAAGCGTACCAAAGCCTGCGGTATAGAGATGGAAAAGCGACATGCCGATGGCGATGATGGTAACCAGTTTGGATACTGTACCGGTCAATTTTCTTAGTTTGCTCGTATCCTTGTCAAATTTATCAAGAAGGACCTCGGCATCCAATGGTTCATGGTCGGGGTTAAATTCAGGTGTTGGCTCATTATTCGAAAGTGGATCCTGATCTGGATGTAACTGCTTGTCGTCTGTCATTTTATAACCTCCTTGATGACATAGTAAAGCAGAGGCGCTCGTAAGGAAGTAAATTCAACCGCTTGACCAGGACTCGAAAAAGTGATAAACGGGATATCCTGATCTCTGATCAACAGCCTGTGATTGGCCCTGACTGCGCCGGTTCTGTAAACGAGATGATCCATTTTTAACTGGATGTTAAAAATTCTGAAACTATCCTCTGTTATTTCGAAGTCATAGGGTGTCGTTGCAGGCAGACCTGCCCCATAAGTTGAAAACAGAGTTTCGTCAAGAATCAGTTCGCCGGATTTGTTGATATGATAACGCTCCGTTACAGGGGATAATTGAACAGAATGGGTGTAAATTATGTCAAAGGCTTCATCAGCTTGGATGCGCCACATTCCCAAGTGGGCTTCTGAACGATCGTCTCTTGCCAATAGCCAGGTAATAGGCCACAGCGAAAATAATAATAGCAGCAGAAATAAAAATAATATTGAACGGATGAGAAGAACTCGATTAATGATGCCATTTTGGTTTAAAGAGCGAGGTATTGGGAATGCTTGCACCCAATACCTCGATTGATCAGACACTTTTATTTGATGCCCATTTCGTCATAATATTTCTGAGCGCCTGGGTGGAGATCAATTGGCATACCAGCGAGAGCGGTTTCAAGCTTAATATCATTGCCTCGTTGGTGTGTATCAATGATCACTTGGCGTTGTTCAAACATTGATTTTGTAAGGTTGTAAACGAGTGTCTCATCCATATCTTCGCCGACGATCAACATTGCCATAACCGCAGCGGTAGTAACATCTGCATCATTACCTTTGTAGGTGCCTGCCGGAACAACGACTTCTGTGTAGAAAGGATAAGCTGCAATTATTTCAGTAATTTTGGCTGAATCAATTGGAACTATGACGATGTCAGCAGTTTGAGCGACTTCGCTGATTGCTGAAGTTGGAAGACCTGCAGTGATGAAGGCCGCATCAATTTGTTTGTTCTTGATCTGGTCAGCAGCTTCGTTAAAGGAAAGGAAGTCTGCTTTAGCAAGATCTTCATACTTAATGCCGTGAGCTTCGAGAATCTGACGTGCGTTGGCTTCTGCGCCGGATCCTGGTGCGCCGACAGCGACTTTTTTGCCTTTGAGATCATCAACAGAAGTTATGCCGCTGGCCTTAGTCGCTATAATCTGAACAACTTCCGGATACAGCATTGCCATTCCTTTGATATTGGTGATTTTATCTTTGTCAGCAAAAATCTCTGTTCCGTTGTAAGCGTAGAAAGTGACATCGTTTTGGACGAAGGCGATTTCAGCTTCACCCTTTGAAACGAGGCCTACGTTTTCAACAGAAGCACCAGTCGCTTGTGCGTTTGCAGTGACACCTGGGACGTTTTCGTTGAAGATTTTGGCAATAGCGCCGCCAAGAGGATAGTATGTACCTGCGGTACCGCCGGTTGCAATAGAAATGTAGACTTTTTCAGCTGGTGTTTCAGCAGGAGGCGTTTCGCCGCCAGCTGCGGGCTCTTCTGCTTTAGGTGCGCAGGCAGTGAGACCAAGTGAGAGAATCATAACGACGACGAGTAATACAGACCACATTTTTTTTGACAATACAATCCCTCCTAAAATAGTTGACTAAAAATCAGCACATATTCTTTCTCTTTTTCAAATCCCCCTCCTTAAATGTCTGAATATTCTATCTATAAGCATATTATACCAAAAAAATGAGAACATCTTACAAAAATAAACGCGAAAGCGCATTTTGGACAGCATTCAAACTTTCGTCAGATCAGCCAATTCACTTTCGCGTACTGTACCCGGTGGTAAAACCCTATTCAATGACAGTTCTATTATAAAAGGAGGTCTACAGAATCCTACGGGATCATACAAAAAGATATTCAATTAAATAAAAGTTCTGATTATTCAATTAAGACAGAGAGACCATCCATAAAACGCTTAACATCAACTTTTCCGCGTGACTGACAATTTCCCCTGGCGTATTCCATCTCTTGACGAATCGCCTTAAAACTGAAAAGTGTTGTTGAATATCTTTCAAATTTATAATTTGAAAAGTCTTCCACGCCTATATTGGCTATGTTTTCCATGGCAAGCTGCACCAACCGCCTGAGTCTCTGTTCAATCCCCTTCAGGCTGATCGTATCCTCAATATAGGTAGGGTAGTGGTCTTTAAGCCATTGGTAGAACTGGCCCAGCGGCAGGTCGTTCGTAATTTGCGGTAAGGCAAAGAGAAGTTCGTCGCTGCCCGACTCGCCCAAAATGCCAATCTCTTTCAGGATATTTTGAAGCTTTGTGCGCTTTTGACTTGCTCCATTTTCTGCAGGAATTCCGTTTTTTAAGTTGACCGGTGCACCGACGAGTCTTAAATAGTTTTTAAGTTGCTGCATTTCAAGAGTTTTTGATAGCACGGTGACAACTTCGGTCACGTTAATAGGCTTGTTGATGTAATGGTCAACACCTGATTTGTATGCCTGACCAATAATTTCTTTTGCGCCGACCTCGGACAACATAACGATTTGCCCTTGAAATTTATTTTTGATCAGAGCTTCAGCGACTTCGATCCCATCCATTCCCTCCATCAAGAGGTCGAGAACAACTATATCCGGATTGTGCCGCAAAATGTCCTGGACAGCAAACCAAGGATCGTCACTTTGAAGAATTTCTGAATCGTTAAAATGGGTGCTGATTATTTGCGACAATATTTTTCTTACCGAACGATCATCATCCACAATGTAGAAACTGCAAGCTGTCAATTGAATTCCTCCTATCAATGCGAAACTTGCTGATCAAGTAAAGGAATTGGATAAGCAATTTGAATCAATGTGCCGCTGCCGACTTTGGATTCAATTTGGATATGCCCCTTGAGGACATGCTTCACCAAATACTGGACTTGCGCAAGACCAATGCCGGTTGACATCTGGCCTGTTCCCGGATCGTAGTGGGTGGAGTAGCCTGGTTCGAATATTAATTTCAAATCTTCATCCGGTATGCCGCAGCCGGAATCTTTAACGGAAATATGGCAGTGTCCGGTGGAAACAATGACTTCAAGTATTATTTCTCCCGCGCGGTCAATAGCGTCAACGGCGTTAGTCAGAAGGTTGTTCAATAAGCTCAAATAATCATATAAATGTCGGTCTGGAATAGCAGGGCTTAATTTGCGGTCGACTTTGATGCTCTTGCCGTTTGAACTGGCCCAGACTTCGATATCATCACACAGAAAATGGGTAAGTTCAATGGGGGTTGGAACCGACTCGGGCAAACTCTCTGGGATTAGATCTCTCAAGGCTTCGTTGATTCTTCTGAAGTCTTTTTTTATTTCGTGGATATCCCGTGTTATGGAGAGTACTTTTCGAGGCATATCCCATTCTGCCGGAAGCGCTGACTTGTTCTTTTGTATGTAAGTATATAATCCGTGCGCCTTAGTCATTGCCTTTTCAACATCACCTTCGGACTTCTTCAGGAACATAATTTCGGCATACAGCTTTGATTGTGAAAGGATCCAACTGGAAATCTTCTTCTTTTCCTCTTCCTTCTGAAACATAGTGGGGTAAAATCTTGCAAGAAGGTACACGGAAAGAATTAGAATGCTTCTGATAATAGCAGTTAATAAGAGCGCCTGTAATTTGAATGAGGACAGCAAGTCGTGAATTTGACCCCGGATCAAAAGTTCCAGAATATTGCTCAGAACATCAGAAGATAAGAGTACCATAAGGGCCAGCAGCGGATGATTTAGTCGATATCTGACTTTCGAGAACAGGAGAAATGAGCCATAGCAGACATAGTAAAAGGCGCCCGGCAAATGTGTCATGAGCGCAAGGTCAAAGGGCAAGGATAAATTTAACGCCAGCCATATTCTAAAAATAAGTATGGACAGACCCGTGACTGCAACGGTTTTCAAATTACTCTCATATAAAAGCAGCAATATGCCGTAGGCACATACACCAAGCGAAAAACGAAAATCTGTATAAAAAGGACGCAGGTAGATTTCTCCAAATAGGACTGTAATAACGGCAATCATAATGTGAAGGTGTTTTGAAGATTTCATGGGCACCTCCTGAGAGTGTCAGATAAACTCATTTTACCATGCTTTCGGTCATCTGTGTATCACGTGATCAAACTGGGGGGAGCACTGGGGCGGCCTAAAAAAAGAAGAACGCACCAGCGGCTTTCGCCTTTTGGTCCGTTCTTCTGCAATTAAGAAATCCAATTTAGGGTCAGGTTACTTGATGCTGTTGTTGAGAGAGTCGACAAGCTTTGAAACTTCAATGCCATGAACGCGGGCAGCGTCTTCCAGGGACTCGGCTTGAGCGGAAGGACAGCCTATACAGCCCATGCCATAGTTCATCAATGCGCTGACCGTCGCAGGGTATTTCTTGACTACATCACCAATTGTCATATCTTTTGTAATTTCCATTTTGAAGTGCCTCCTTTAAAATGATCGGATTTAAATCCGAGTGTATTGGTTGGGTTTGTAATTGAATTATAACCCAAGTCACTTCAAAATAACAGTACCGATTGTTACCAAATTAAATATTATTGTGTTTTAGAATAAGTGTCCCTTTAGCGGGCACTTTGATGGGCAGCTCAGTATCTGGATGCCATTTCAATCCGTCAAGAATGATGGAGACTGATTTTCGGCTCAAATTCTGTAAAACCAAGTGGACATCTCCCGGATTGTGGTAGAAGTCGTACTGCTCCTGACCCCGCTTGAGCCTGTAGGCAAGACAGCCGGCATCTATAGGCTCGAGATTTCTGCGGATCTCGTCGGGCTTCATTGAAAATAAACCGGACTCAAGTCTGAAACGGATCAGCATTTTTACGTGTTCGTTAAGGAGCCTATACTGGGATTTGTTCGTCCAACATACTGAATTTATAGCGTCTCCAGCGTTATAGCTGTTATCGTTTCTGAATTTTGTTCTGTTGAACTCCGTGCCGCAATGAATTAACGGAATGCCAAAAGAGGACATCAGAATATTAAAGGCGAGACAGGTCAGATCAAGGCGCTCCGCTTCATCAGAATCTGGCATTGAGTATTCAAGCTTGTCGCGCAGAATTAAATTATCATGAGTGACCAGGTAGTGAATGATTTCCGATGGTGAGTCAGCCAACTTTCCTGGATGATGCGCACATGCCACACTGGCACAAATACCGGATAAAAGATCGTGTATTGTGGATGGATCGGGCTTTGCGGTTTGATTCTGAACATAACCTTTCGAGTCACCGTTTGGTGATCCGAGAAGGCGATTCTTGTAATCATCTTCAAAGATCGCAATACCGAGTCCGCGCTGCCTTCCTTTGCCAAATTGCTGATCCTCGGGCAATATGGTGTCAGCGGCAGTCCAGGGTTCGCCATAAATAAGCAGGTCAGGTCGTAGGTTCAGAAGTTCTTTTGAGATAATCTGAACCAAGACATTGTCAAAAAGACCCATGAGATCAAAGCGGAAACCATCAACACGATACTCTTCCAGCCAATAGAGAAGTGAGTCCATGATGCGTTTTCTCACCATATGACGTTCGGTAGCCAATTCGTTGCCGCATCCTGATCCGTTTGAAAAGCCATGCTCGGATACTCTGTAAAAATAATTCGGTGCCATGCGTTGGTAGGGTGAATGCTTATATTCATAGGTGTGATTATAGACGACGTCGAGGACAACGCGCATGCCCTTCTGATGAAGGGCGTGAATAGCGGATTTGAGTTCCAAAATGCGGTTTCCGTTATGCGGATCGCTGGTGTAAGAACCCTCCGGCACATCAAACAAGACGGTGTCGTATCCCCAGTTGTAAGGATCCCGAGTGAGTTCATTTGTCGTGACAAAATCTTGAACAGGCATTAGTTGGACGTGTGTCACACCCATCTCAGACAGATGATCCAATCCGGTAGATAAACCGTCGCACGTGGTTCCGGTTTCTGTTATTCCCAAATATTGTCCTGAGTGAACAGAGCCGGATGACGGATGAGAGGTGAAGTCCCTGATGCTGAGTTCATAGATTATGGTTCTGCCATAATCTGTAGGTGAGGGCGGGGGTGACGACCGAAAACCGCTGGGATCAAAGCGTCTGGGATCCAATATCAATCCGCGTTTGGAGTTGGGTCCGGAGGCTTTCGTCCAGGGATCAATAATTTCGTATTTCCTATCGTCATTCTCATACTGGAGGAGATAGGTATAGTACATGCCGGTCAGATTTTTTGCCACCTCAAGAACGAAACAGCCGTCGCTTTCCCGCTGCAGCTCATGTGTGGTTCTATGAAGGATGCTGCTGGTTTCGTAAAGTGCAAGTTCAACTTTTACAGCAGCAGGTGCCCAAAGTACAAAGGATGTAGTCGAATTGTCATTATCAATGACAGCACCAAAGTTGGTTCGTTTAGCAGCGCGCTCCGCCAGCGCTTCAAATTCCGGGTTGAGTGCTGAATTCATTGCGAACCCTTTAAAGTTTCGAAAACTTGTGCCTTCCAGATCTCGCGATTATAATCCTTTATCGTCCGGTCACTGGAAAAAATCCCTGATTTCGCGATGTTAACCAACGACATGGCAGACCATCTCTTGGCATCGCGATAAGCTTCACAAGCTTTCTTTTGAATATTGGCATAGCTTTCAAAATCCTTGAGCACAAAAAACGAATCATTGTGATCCAGGAGTGCGGAGCGAATAAGATAAAATTCCTCAGGCGAAACGTTTAATGAACCATCTGTCATCATATCAACAGAGCGTTTGAGCAGGGGATTGTTTTGATAGATTTCGTAAGCATTGTAGGACCCCGTCTCGTAATAGCGGTAGACTTCTTCCGCAGTGAGTCCAAACAGAAAAATATTATCTTTTCCGACAGCTTCAAGTATCTCAACATTTGCACCATCCAGGGTTGCAACCGTCACAGCACCGTTCATCATCAATTTCATGTTGCCTGTACCTGAAGCTTCTTTGCTGGCCGTTGAGATTTGTTCGCTGATGTCTGCGCTTGGAATGATGTTCTCAGCAACAGTGACACCGTAGTTTTCAACAAAAACGACTTTCAGCTTTTCATTGACATCCTTATCTGAATTTACCAGATCGCCAACAGCGTTAATCAGCTTAATGGTTTGTTTGGCTGTCTGATAGCCTGGAGCGGCTTTTGCCCCAAATAAGAAGGTTCTTGGAATCAGATCCAGATCAGGATCCTCCTTTAACCTGAGGTAAAGGCTCATGACATGCAGAATGTTGAGTGTCTGTCGCTTGTACTCATGCAGTCTCTTGATTTGAATATCAAAAATACTGTCGGGATCAATTGTGACACCGCTTGATTTATGAAGATAGTTAGAGAAGTCGACTTTGTTGGCGCGTTTGATTTTCATGAGCTTTTCCAGGAAAGCGGGGTCAGACTGGTGCTTCATCAGACGCCCAAGTGATTCGGGCTCTTTAATCCATTCGTCACCTATGGCATCAGTGATGTGTGCCGATAGTCGCGGATTGGAGTGCAGCAGCCAGCGGCGGTGTGTGATTCCATTTGTCTTATTGTTGAATTTTCCGGTGAAAAACTCATTAAAAGGCTTTAATTCTCTATTTGCCAGAAGTTCTGAGTGAAGTTTGGCAACGCCGTTGACACTATGGCTGCCGACAATGCAGAGATGAGCCATCCTGACTTGTCCATCTCCAATGATAGCCATTTGAGCGGATCTATTTGGTTCAACCTGATTATACAGACGATCTGTTTCAAGATTGAACCGCCGGTTGATTTCCTCAATAATCATCATGATCCTTGGTAGCAATGTGCGAACGACATCTATAGGCCACTTCTCCATGGCTTCGTGCAGCAAAGTATGGTTGGTATAGCTTATGGTTTGAGTCGTTATTTTCCAAGCTTCATCCCAATGGAGCTCTTCAATATCCATCAGTAATCTCATGAGTTCCGGGATGGCGAGAGCCGGATGCGTATCATTGATGTGGATCGCATTGTACTTGTGAAAATCACGGATTGGGAGACCGCTTCGCTTGTAAGACCTCATAATGCCTTGAAGTCCAGCGGAGACGAAAAAATATTCTTGCTTTAAGCGCAGCAATCGGCCGTTTTCATAAGCATCGTCCGGATACAGGACTTGCGAGATCGCTTCGACCGCATATTTTTCAGAAAATACACGGTTGTATTCGCCGCGGCTGAATCCTGCCAGGTCAAAGTCAGGGGTTTTTGCTTCAGCACTGTAGAGTCTAAGCGTATTGACAATGCCGTTTTGATACCCTGGTATGGGCGTGTCGTAGGGTACCGCCATAACCACTTCGGTTTCTTCAAGGAAGAATACGTTGCGGCCGTTGATATAATCTTGGCGGACTTTACCGCCAAAATGGACTTCCACTGCCTTGTCAGGCATCTTCACTTCCCATACATTGCGGTTTTCAAGCCACCGGTCAGGAAATTCCACCTGATACCCGTTGATGATTTTCTGTTCGAAAAGCCCAAAATTGAAACGTATGCCAATACCATGACCTGGAATCCCCACTGAGGCCATGGAATCCATAAAGCATGCCGCAAGCCTTCCCAGACCGCCATTTCCAAGGCCTTGATCTTTTTCTGCTTCGCAGATTTCACTGAGTGAAAGGCCAAGGTCTGACAGGCCCAGCTCAACGACTTCATAAACGCCCATGGCATGCATATAGTCTGACAACAGTTTCCCTGTCAAAAATTCCATGGAGAAATAGAAGACCTGACGTGCGTCCAATTTGTTGTAGGCAATGGAAGTGCCAACCCAGTCATCTGTCATATATTCTTTGATCAGACTTCCAAGTGCGTGATACTGATCCCAGACAGTGCTCTCTTCAAGGGGTCGGCCGCTTTTTGCTTTCAGCCTGCGCAAATAGTCTTTTTTAAACTGGTTGACATTCAGTTCCATAGGGTCACCTTACTTTCCTAAGTTGCGATAGATCTCCAAATAGTGATGCGCCGAGCGCTTCCAACTGTGATCAGCAGACATGGCTTGACGAACAAGCGCATTCCAGTTTTCCTGATTAGTTTGGAACAGTTCAACCGCATCCCGGATCTGATCCAACATTTCGTGTGCGTTGTAATTTGTGAATGTAAAACCGGTGCCTTCACCGGTAAAGCGGTTATATGGCACTACGGTATCTTTGAGGCCGCCTGTTTCCCTTACAATTGGGATGGAGCCATACCGCAGCGCAATCAGTTGTCCAAGGCCGCAAGGCTCAAATCTTGACGGCATTAGGAAGAGGTCCGAGCCGGCATAGATTCTTTGTGCCAAAGTAGCGTTGAACTCCACATAAACTTTCAGTCGATTAGGGAATCTCTGGGAATAGTATTTAAAGAGATTTTCGTAATGATAATCCCCTGTACCCAGGACGATCATTTGAACCCCGAGATCGAACATCTCGGGCATGACGCGCTCTATCAGGTCAAAGCCTTTTGAGTCTACAAGTCGGGACACTATGGCAATGAGCGGTGCATTTTCATCTACGGTCAGTCCTGAAAGGGATTGGAGCTTCGCCTTGTTCGCGCGCTTGCCTTCAGGGGAGGTGTGGTCATAATTGAAAAACAGTCTTGCATCAGTTTTGGGATTGTAATCGTCATAATCGATACCGTTGGTAAGTCCAACCAAATCATGACGACGGTAGTTGAGGTCCCATTCCAGTTTTTCGCCAAAATATGGCGTTAGAATCTCTTCTGCATAAGTTTCGCTGACCGTAGTAATTTTATCAGCAAATCGGATCCCGGCTTTCATGTAGTTGATGCCGCTTCCAAATACCAGGCGGCCATCCCCATGAAAAGCACTTTCCGGTCCAAACATATCTTCCAGGAAACCGCGTTCGAAAACCCCCTGATACTTGAGATTGTGTATGGTGAAAACGGATTTTGTCTGGGCATAGCGGGGATCTTTGGCATATTGGGTTTTGAGGAGGTAGGGCACTATTGCGGTATGCCAGTCGTTCAAATGGATGACATCCGGCTCGAAATGTGTCATATCAATAGCTTCAAGTACTGCTTTAGAAAAAAAGGAAAAGCGTTCGCCGTCATCAAAGTATCCATAAAGCTGATCGCGCTTAAAATAATACTCGTTGTCTATCAGATAGTAAATGACTTTGCCAAAGTGGATTTCGTGGACACCCATGTATTGATTACGCCAATTCATGTGAATGGTTTTGGAACCCAGAAAATCTGCGTGTTCTACCAATGCGGCGGCTATGGTGCTGTAATAGGGGGTGATCACCCTGATGTCGACATCCTCTTCTGCAAGGGCTTTTGGCAGGGAAAATGCAACATCAGCCAGTCCTCCGGTTTTGCTGAGTGGAAGTGCTTCAGAGCTTACAAAAAGTATTTTCAAGTGGATAGGCCTCCTTTATGCCGGATCACAGGACCATGTTCTTCTTGATGACGAAAGGATTGCTTTGATCGCCGAAGAGCATTTTTCGCGGCGTGATCGTGGCGTGTTTATCAAGGATGACATAGTTTAAATTAGTGGCTTCACTCACGGTGACATACGGCAATAATATTGAATTGCGGACGACGGCGCCTTTTTTTATTCGCACATCCCTGTGGATGATTGAATTTTCAACTTTTCCTTCGATGATGCAGCCATTCGCTACAAGGGAGTTGGAGACGTAGCTGTCTTCTGAATAGTAGGTTGAAGGCGCGTCCATGACCTTGGTATAAATAGGTCCGTACTTGTTGAAAAGCTCCTCGCAGAGCTGAGTATTGAGGAGTTCCATATTGGTCTCAAAGTAATTGTTGATGGTTTGGATGCAGCTTAAATAGCCGTTGAAGCGATAAGCGTTGACTTTAAGTTCCGGCAGTCGCTGAAAGATGGCTTCCTTCAGAAAACGGGCGTCGCCTCTTTGAATCGCGGATTCGATAATCTTAATCAACCGTTCGCGCTTCATGACGTACATTTCCATGGAGACGTTGTATCGCTCTTCCTTGCCTAGGTTTTTTCCTATGCCGATGACGCGGTTCTGATCATCCAGTGTCAGCGTGTCGCAGTTCGGAAAGCGGTCATAGGATTTTTCGATTGTCTTGTAGACTATAGTCACATCAGACCCTGAATTTCTATGATGTTGAACTACATCTTTATAATCGATGTTGCACAGCATATAACTTCTGGAGAGAAGGACGTACTTTTGGGTTGAGTTTTGAAGATAATCAAGATGGTTTCTATAGTTTTCAAGGTCACCAAGTCGTCTGATGTTATCTTCAGAATTGATCTCCGGATAGAAAATGTAAAGCCCGTCACGTTTGCGGTCCAGTCCCCAATGCTTTCCGCTGCCGACATGCAGCATGATGGAATGCGACTTGCCGTAAGTGAAGATGGCCACGTTCGACAAACCGCTGTTCACCATATTAGAAAGCTGGAAATCGATAATTCTATAGCGTCCAAAAATGTGCAGCGCTCCGAGTGAACGGCCAAGAGTCAGGTCTTTTATTTGTTCCTCAGATTCGCTTAAGTTGATGATGCCCATAACATCATTCATGGTTTTCGCCTCCTTCCGATGGATAGACGGTGATATGGTCTCTTGTGCCCTTGACAACCGTGCCGCTCTTAACAGTGATGTCACTCAATATAATGGCGTAATCTATTTGAACATCATCTTCAATATTTGTATTTGGCATGACGATTGTGTTTTGAACAACGGAGTTCCGTCCAACATGAACGTCTGTGGAAATGACGCTTTTTATAACATGTCCCTCAATAACGCAGCCTTCATTCACTATGGAGCCTTCAACCCTGCCGAATGGACTTATGTATTGCGGTGGACTGATCGGATTGACAGAATAGTTTCTCCAGGATTTGTCATGCAGATTTAGTTCGTTGTTCAGACCAAGCAAATCCATATTGGATTCCCACAGGCTTTCAACAGTACCGACATCGCGCCAGTAGCCGCTGAAACGATAGGCGTAAACTTTATGATGTCCCTCGACCATTTTTGGAATGATGTCTTTGCCAAAGTCTGAGGAGCTGTCTTGTGAATTGTGATCTTCGATCAGGCATGCTCTGAGAACCGGCCAACTGAAGATGTAGATCCCCATGGAAGCTAGATTGGACTTAGGCTCGTCCGGCTTTTCCTGAAATTCAAAAATCATGTCGTTTTCATCTGCGCTTAACAGGCCAAATCGCGAAGCTTCATCCCAAGGCACTTCTATGACGGAAATAGTTAAATCTGCATGTTTTTCCTTGTGCGTGTTGAGCATTTTCTGGTAATCCATCTTATAGATATGATCTCCTGAAAGGATTAGGACATAGTCAGGGTTATAGGCATCAATAAAGTTCATGTTTTCATAGATTGCATTTGCGGTGCCCATGTAAAAACGGCTACCTTCTTTGTCAAAATAAGGCGGAAGAATTTTAACGCCGCCAAAATTCCTGTCCAGGTCCCATGAACTCCCTATGCCTATATGTGAGTTCAGTTCCAAAGGCTGATACTGTGTTAGAATGCCGACGGTATCTATTTCTGAATTGGAGCAATTACTTAGTGTAAAATCAATGATTCTAAATTTGCCGCCAAAAGGCACTGCCGGTTTGGCAATTTTGTCTGTAATCTCTCTTAGCCTAGAGCCCTGGCCGCCTGCCAGGATCATGGCGACGATTTCTTTCTTCTGCATTTTCAATAGAATCGCCCCTCCTTCATAATAAAAAATCACCACTTATACTCGGTTGTCATCCAGGAAGATGACTGCGCAGAGTAAAAGTTGATGAATAGCTTGGAAATATGGCCTTTTCTCCTAATATAAACACCCCTTCAAATTGAAATAGTTATGATCATGATATTGTTGTAGAAATACCCAACAGACTGGTTGACGAAACGTCCAAGCGCGTCATAAATTGAAGTTTATGTAACTTTACAAACGAATTAATGTTGAATTGCTATTTGGTGTTATGTATGATCTAATTGGAAGTAAAATTTAACATAGATTTTACACTAAAGCACTTCATTTCTGGTAGAATTTCACGGTGTCTTAATAAATTTGTGATTATGTAGATTAATCTGGTTAGCAAAGAGACAACCAATAAAATCAGGAGGCGAAGTATGGCGTTTACAATTGGTGTTGGCGTTTTAGGAGGGCTTGGGCTATTCCTGTTTGGCATGAGTATGATGGGAACTGCGCTTCAGAAAGTTGCCGGAAAGAAAATGGAAAAAATAATTGAGCTCTTAACCAAAAATAGATTTATTGCAGTCATGGTGGGCATGTTCGTCACTGCAATAATTCAAAGTTCAAGTCTGACCACAGTTATGGTTGTTGGTTTTGTCAATGCTGGAATCATGAAGCTGACCCAGGCGGTTGGCATCATCATGGGCGCCAATATAGGTACTACTATTACCGGTCAGCTGGTATCGTTGAATCTCGATCACTGGGCGCCACTTGCAATCGGCATAGGGGTCTTTGTCTGGTTTCTTGCAAAAGACGACAAAAAGAAAAATATTGCTGAGATATTTATTGGATTCGGACTGCTTTTTCTCGGTATGGAAGCGCTTAAAGATGCGCTGAAGCCACTGCGCGAAATACAGGCTTTTGCAGATATGATGGTCAGCTTTGGATCTGTTCCTGCACTTGGCGTATTGGCGGGGTTTTTGTTGACGCTGATGGTTCAAAGTTCCTCCGCTTCCATGGGCATCCTGATCGCTCTGGCTTCCCAAGGGCTGATTCCGCTGGCATCGGCAATGCCAATTCTATACGGTGAAAACATTGGCACCTGTACAACTGCTTTGATTTCTTCTGTTGGGGCCAGCCGTAACGCGAAGCGCGCTGCGATTATACATCTTGTATTCAATATAATAGGAACACTCCTCTTTGTCCTCGTACTAACAAAACCAATTGCCTATTTTGTCACTCAACTCAATCCTAATGACGTAGGACGTCAGATTGCGAACGCGCATACTATGTTCAACGTGATCAACGTCATCGTTCAGTTTCCGTTTGCAATGTTCCTGATCAAAATCGCTATGAAGATTATTCCGGACACCGGTGCCGCAGAGCGTGAAACGGTGACCAAATACCTGGATGAGCGTATTTTGGAAACGCCTTCTATCGCGCTTAGAAACACAATCCGTGAGCAGCTGCACATGGCAAATGTTTCATACAGCGCTCTAAGCTCTTCAATGGACGGATTCTTTGAACGCGATCTGGCCAAAGTCAAACAGACTTTTGTGACAGAAAAAGAGATCAATAAGCTTGAAAAAGCTATAACTGAGTATCTGGTGAAACTATCCAACAGAAAACTTTCGGACTATGACCGCAAGGTGGTCGATGGGTTGTTCAACAACATCAATGACATCGAACGTATTGGCGACCATGCGGACAACATCGCGGAGTTAGTGGTGGATGCCCTTGAAAAAGGATTGCCATTTTCTGATGATTCCCGAAAGGAGCTTCAGGATCTTTACGATAAATCGGCCCTGGCATTTTCAAAAGCGATGGAATCCATTGTGACAGGCAACCGTGAAACCATTCAGCAGGTTTTCGACATCGAAAATGAGGTCGACAAGCTGGAAAAAATTTGCCGCAGGGGGCATATTGACCGCCTCAACAACAACGACTGTAATCCTGAATCGGGCATAATTTTCCTGGATATCGTCAGTAATCTCGAGCGTGTGTCAGATCTTTCTGCCAACCTCGCCAAGGTGGTACAGGACACACTATCAGCGTAAGCGATGGTGCCATATAAAACTAAAATTTGACAACATAATTTAAAAAGCTGTCTGCAAAATGAGAAGATAACATTTTGCAGACAGCTTTTTCATGTTTCAAGTTGCCAACAAGGTGTATGAATCAGGTATTCTCAATCTCGGTGAACGCCTCCGTGGTAGATGCCTCCAAAGCATGGAAGGCATCCGCAAGCGGTTTGTATAATTTCAATGCGTTTTCGCCTTCTGGCGTCAAAGCGTAGATCCGGTCATTGGATCTGGAGAACCAGCCGTAGTAATTTGAGTTCAGAATGCTGGTTGTTTTTTTGGGGTGTGCCCCATTTGATTTAAGGACCGCAACGGACTGAGGGCCATAATTCCTGATCAAATAGGCTATAAAAAGTGCTGCCTCGCGATAGGCAGTTACGAGCGGCACACCTGTACTGCCGGCAATGTTGAGATCCAGACTTCGGTTTGAGAACTCCTTCTCCAGGGCAGTCCTCTTTTTGGAGGATTGCCGTTTAGGTTTGATGGAATCGGGGATCAGAGCCTCTTCCACCATGTAGGTGCTGCCGGTTTTGCTGACGAGAAGAAGTCCGAGATTAAGCTGCCTAAGTACATTGATTTTCGACTTCCATATTTTATCCTGTTTGAAATTATTCGGCTTGGGTATGCTCACATAGACGGCGTCGGCATAACTTTGACGCTCCACCGCCTGAGCGAGAAGATCAAAGGAAAGGTGCCGCTTCATCTCTATGATGTAGATTAAATCATTCTTTTTAGCGACGAGATCGCAGGACCTGACCTCGGAGCGGACGTCGAAGCCAAGGTCCTCGAGATGCTGACGCAGGGGTTCGTAAAGCTCGCGCTCGTATTGAATTTTGTCCATTGTGGGTCCCCCTTCCATCGGCAAAAACTAGTCTTTAAAGGTTCAAACAACTGAATTATACCATAATGCTGAAAATTGTTGCAATGCAAGGTAACTTAGGCTGTTAACCGGAGGTATGGATATGAGGGAAAGACGGCGTTTGATTGTGATATCCTTTGATGGTCTTGCGGATCAGGATTTTGAGACTATTTCGGCCATGCCTGCCTTTGACAGGCTGATTAAAAAAGCGGCATGGCATAAAAATGTTGAAAGCATTTACCCGTCGCTGACTTATCCCGCTCACGCCACAATTGTGACAGGGCGGCTGCCTAAAGATCACGGCATTGTGAACAATACACTTTTTCAGCCGGAGAGGTCGTCGCCGGATTGGTTTTGGAACCGTCGCTACCTTATGGGGGACACGCTGTACGACGCTGCAGCCAGAGCGGGGATGAAGACTGCAGCTTTGCTTTGGCCGGTGACGGCAGGGGCCGGAATTCACTATAACATGCCTGAAGTCTTGGCCAACCGGCCATGGGAAAATCAAATTCTGGTATCCTTGCGGTCAGGATCACCTGGGTATCAGCTTGAGATGAACCGAAGGTTCGGAAAACTGAGACACGGCACAGATCAGCCGGCGCTGGACCATTTCACCCATCAGGCGCTCATGGCGACTTTGGAAGAGAAACGACCGGACTTGGTTTTGGTGCACTATACGGACCTGGATTCCCAGCGTCACGATTATGGGTTTAAATCCAAAATGGCCGCAGAAGCTTTGAAACGCCACGATCGAAGGCTTGGAGATATCTTGGATTGGATCGAAGGCCGGCCGGATCGTGAAGTCTATGGTGTTTGCGTACTGGGGGACCACAGCAGCTTGGATGTGGAGCGCGTCGTCAATCTGAATCCCCTTTTTATTGAAAGAGGATTAATTCAGCTGGACTACAAAGGACGCCTCAAGGATTACAGAGCGCTGATGAAATCGGCGGATGGGTCAGCGTATCTCTATGTCAAGGGTCCTGAACTCGAGCATGTCAAAGCCCACGTGAGAAAGATCGTCGAAGATTTGGCACGGGAAGAGGAGGCAATTGAGGCGATTTATCACCATAGAGAAATTGTGGCTTTTGGCGCGGATCCATTCGCGTTTCTTATGCTGGAAGCTTCGAAGGGATATTATTTTAATGACCGGTTGGAGGCCACAGATCCTGTGGAGGACATTACTGACCTGACGGTCAGGGGAGAGCCGTTCTATCACTGGAATACCCATGGCTTCTCGCCGCTGAAGCCAATGTACAACACGGTTTGGATCATGGCGGGCGCCGGCATAAAGTCTGGAGAAATCAAAGCACCCATGTCGTTGTTGGATGAAGCACCGACGTTTGCCGGATGGCTTGGTGTAGAACTTGAAGGGGCTGTCAGACCGCCGCTCTCTTGTCTTGACTTGGATTGAATGTTAAGTGTGATGAGATTCTTATGAAAAATGCCGGGCACCGCTCATTCTGTCACTTGAGGCTGAGCAGGTCCTGAGAGAGAGGGGATCGCCTATGATGAAGCTGACAAAGATAGAAAAAAGCTGGGCACTTTATGACTGGGCCAACAGTGCCTATAGTATGACCATAACATCAACTATAATGCCGCTCTATTTCAAAATGGTGTTTGAGAATGTGGGGTCGGCGACGACGTCAACGGCTTACTGGGGCTATGCCAATTCTATTGCGACGCTGTTTTTGGCAATGCTGGCACCGGTGCTGGGTACGATTGCGGATTATTTGGGTCTCAAAAAGCGATTTTTTGTGACGTTTGTGCTGATCGGGATCGCAGCGACGGCGTTTTTATCACTTATTCCTGAATCTTATTGGTGGGGATTGTTGGTGGTCTATATTTTGACTGCTATCGGGTTCTCAGGTGCGAATGTATTTTATGATGCCTTTTTAGTGGATATAACGCGGGCTGAACGCATGGACCGCGTCTCAACGACGGGTTTCGCCATGGGCTATATTGGCAGTACGATCCCCTTCATACTATGCATGGCGGTGGTTGTAGGCTCACAAATGGGCTGGCTGCCATTGTCCATCGGGGCAGCATTTAGAATCTCCTTCATCATTACCGCGCTGTGGTGGGGCCTGTTTACCATACCGCTCATCAAAAATGTCCACCAGGTCCATGGCATACCCATCGAGTCCAAACCAGTGTCGAGAAGTTTCAAACGAATCGCGAAGACTTTTTCCAATATCAAATCTCATAAAAACCTGTTCACCTTCTTGATTGCTTACTTTTTCTACATAGACGGCGTGGATACCATTATTAAAATGGCGACCTCCTATGGTTCTGACCTGGGGATTGATGCAATGAATCTGTTGGTCATATTACTTGCGACACAATTTGTGGCATTCCCTTTTGCGCTGCTCTATGGCAAACTGGCTGAGCGCTTTGGCTGCAAGAAGATGTTGTTCGTCGGAATTATCACTTATACGGTGATTTGTATTTACGCCTACTTCCTGGACTCAGTCCTGGATTTCTGGATTCTCGCCATGCTGGTAGGGACGTCTCAGGGCGGGATTCAGGCGTTAAGCCGTTCTTATTTTGGGAAGCTGGTACCCAAGGAACAAGCCAATGAGTTCTTTGGCTTCTACAATATCTTCGGGAAATTTGCCGCTATTATGGGACCTTTTCTCGTCGGATTTGTGACTCAAATGACCGGGCGCACCAACAATGGCGTTTTCAGCATCATATTGCTGTTTATCATTGGGGGCATATTACTCACGAGAGTACAGGACATTGATGTGGCAAAAGCCGCATAGGTAGTGAGATTCAAGACGCCGTGGTGAGCGGACGCGGGACTGGATCATGTGGATGTCATTGAAAAAGGCACGCCGCGAGGTGTGCCTTTTTGTCGAAACTATTTTGGTTTGGTGTGGGAAATTTAACCTTTATCATGTGGCAATTGCATTAAAAGATGTCATCCTGATTCCTGTATCTAATCATGATGTCTTTGAAAATTTCGCCGTTGCTGGGTGGCGTAAAGGTTATGGCATTTGCGCCGGCTTTGATGGTTCTCAGAATATCTTCTTCAGTTGGTCCGCCTGTCGCGATAATAGGCATTTCAGGATATTTTTGACGGATCATGCGGACGATCTCAGCAGTTTTCGACGCTCCGGACACATTCAGGATGGCAGCGCCGGCATTGATTCTGGCTTCAATGTCCGTTTTTTCGGAGACAACCGTAACCACAACGGGAATATCTATTCGGTCTCTGAGCGCCCTGATGATCTCATTTGTGGTAGGGGCGTTGACTACGACGCCCATGGCCCCTTGAAATTCAGCATCCATGGCGAGGTTGATGACGCGCTTTCCCGTTGTTGTACCGCCGCCGACCCCGCTGAATACAGGCACATCTGACGCGGTAATGATAGCGTGCGTGATGACAGGCTGAGGCGTGAAGGGGTAAACGGCAATCACAGCATCCGCATTGCAATTCTTGATGATAGCCACATCTGTTGAGAAAACCAAAGATTTAATGCGCTTTCCAAAGATCTTGATGCCGCTGACTTTATATATTGCGTCCGGGACTTTGATTATATGTTTTCTTAAATTTCCCTGTATTTCAGGAACGAATTCTTTCATGCTGCATCACCTTCCTGGCGGTAGTTTTTTTATCTTTGTATAAAATCCATAAACACAGACAGCTCGCATTATTAAAATTTTCTGATATTATTATAGCATATGACATTTAATCAAATGAAAATATTAAGGAGGCACCTCATGGAAAAAGATTTATTGATCATAGGCGGCGGCCCAGGTGGTTACGTTGCTGCAATTCGCGCGGCTCAACTCGGTATGGATGTTGCGCTCGTCGAAGCGGACCGCCTTGGCGGTACATGTCTGAACCGCGGCTGTATTCCGACCAAAGCGCTTTATGCCAACGCTCAGCTCATGGATAAGTTTGCGCATGCAGATAGTTTTGGCATTACCGTGGATGGTTACAAAATGGACATGGGTCGCGTCATGGACCGTAAAGCCAGCATTGTTGACCAGCTGGTCAAAGGGACTGACAAAGTGGTGGAAGACAATGGTGTTCTGATCATGAGAGGCTTCGCTGCCTTCAAGAGTGCCGAGGCCGTTGAAGTTAAACTCCATGACGGTACAACGGAACTGGTTAAGGCAAAAAACGTGATTATTGCCACAGGATCGGTACCGTCATCACCGCCGGTTCCTGGCAATGATTTGCCTGGTGTTATCGACAGCGACCAATTGCTTGAGCTCAGAGAGCTTCCAAAGCGCATGGTCGTCGCCGGCAGCGGCGTCATAGGTATGGAATTCGCTTCCATCTACAATTCCTTTGGCTCTGAAGTCACAGTCATTTCATCCACACTCCTTAAACGCATCGACAAGGATATTGTCAAGCGGCTCCCGCCAATTTTGAAGAAGCGCGGACTTAAGCTGCATGACGGCGCACGCGCCAAAGAAATTAAAAAAACAGAGACCGGACTTTTAATGATTGCCACCAACAAAAAAGGCGAGACCATTGAGGTTGAAGCAGACGTTATTTTGATGGCAGTTGGCAGAAGAGCATTTGTGGATGGTCTCAATCTCGAAGCAGCCGGCGTCATTTTTGACGGCACCGGAATCCCGGTAGACAACAAGTTTCAGACGAATGTACCAAACATCTATGCTATTGGAGATGTTCTGGGCGGCGTCATGCTGGCACACGTGGCATCCCATCACGGAATTGCCTGTGTTGAAGCCATTGCAACGGGTGAAGCGCCTAAGCACGGATCCACGGTTCCGGACTGTATCTTCATTGACCCTCAGATTGCCTACGCAGGCCTTACAGAAGAGCAGGCGGTGGCTAAAGGGTATGAGATTAAAACCGGAAAATTTAGTTTCGTCGCGAACGGTAAAGCGTTGTCCATGGGAGAAACAGATGGCTTCGTTAAGGTGATCGCGGATGCGTCCACACTGAAAATTCTTGGTGTGCACATCATGGGACCGCATGCTTCTGATTTGATTCATGAAGCATCACTGGCGATCGATCAGCATATGGACGTTCATGCGATCGGACAATCCATCCACGCGCACCCAACGCTGGCAGAAGCACTTCATGAAGCCGTACTCAATGTAACGGACTCTGCAATTCATATTTCACCTACTAAAAAGAGATAATTTTAATTTGATGAGGACTGTGGAAATGGCGCACCGGAGGCACTGCGGAGGGTGCGCCATTTTTTATAATGACAAGCTGAACGTTTAAAAAGTGGGGATGGTCATGCGGGCTGAAACATTAGGAAAATTGCTTTCACCTTTTGGTGCCGGAATTATTATACTGGACGAAAGGCAGCGACTTTTATGGATGAACCAAGCCATTAAGACGTTTTTTGACACGACTGGGAGAACGTTTAAGGAATTCTTTCCATACGAGATTGACTTAACCGTTGATCAGGTGGTGTCATTACACGATCAGGAGGGGCATCAATACCTTATAGGCGTGACAAAAGTAATTGACGCTAATCCGTGTCATACGGTCATCAGCCTTCAAAGGCCCAGTGATTTTGATTATTCTGCCACAAAGAGTTATTGTCTTGAGACAGCACTGGATCAAGTCAATGATGGTGTGGTTATTTCTGATTTTGACGGAAAGATCGTTCTCTACAATCGCGCAATGGAGCAGCTTGAAGAACGCAGTCGCAGTGAAATGGTTGGAAAATTCATTTGGGATGCGTATGGGTATAAGGATCCGAACCAATCTGAGCATCGTCAGGTATTCAATAATACTGCGCCGCTGATGGATCGTTTTAGCGCTCATGTCTATAAAAATGGCAGGCCGCTCTTTACGTCCTACAGTACTTTCCCTCTTGTGAAAGATGGCGAGCGATTAGGCGTTTTCTCAATTTGCAGAAATGACACTAAACTCAGGGAACTATTGGATGAAACCATTGAATTGAAAAAACGCTTTTTTGCTGCCCGAGAGGCTGAGGATACCGACGGTATGCTTCCTTCAAAGCCTCATGAGCGCACTTCCTCGCGAACGCCGCTTAATAATGGCACACATTATACTTTCAGCGATATTATTGGGGAAGGAAATACGACCAGAAAAACGGTGAATGAAGCTAAGGCAATGGCGGTTCTGGAGTCCAACATACTCATAATTGGAGAGACTGGCACCGGCAAGGAGCTCTATGCGCAAAGCATCCATAACTACAGCAGCAGAGGGACGAAGCCATTTATTGGGATCAACTGTGCCGCCATTCCCGAAACGCTGTTGGAGGGTATTCTGTTTGGCACAACGAAAGGCGCTTTTACAGGCGCTCTTGATAAATCCGGTTTATTTGAAGAAGCAGGCAGCGGGACAGTATTTTTGGACGAGCTTAATTCTATGCCCATAACCATGCAGACGAAACTGTTGAGGGTACTGCAGGAACGCAAATTTAACCGTGTGGGCGGGACAAACCTGATTTCACTTAAATGTCGTGTAATTTGTGCCATGAACGTGGATCCTGAATTGTCAATAAAAGAAGGTAATCTTCGACAGGATTTATATTTTAGGATAGCGGGATTAAGTCTTTACTTGCTTCCATTGAGGGAAAAGAAAGACGAATTGGAGAGTCTGATACGCCATTACATCAAGAAATACAACAGTATAGTCGGAAGAAGGATCAGTACTGTGTCGGAAGATCTGAGTGCAGCCTTGCAAGCGCATACATGGCCGGGTAATATTAGGGAACTGGAGCATGTGATCGAAAATTTAATGGTGCGTGCCGAGGAATCGGACATAATTCTTGAAGTCCGCCACCTGCCCGATCACCTGATTCACAGATTTTCAGAAAAGGTATCAGAACTTTTTCTTGAAGAGCCACTTCGCTTGAATGATGCTTTGAACAGTGTAGAACGTTCCATGATCCTCATAGCATTAAAACGTCGTAACGGAAACATAACAGCAGCTTCAAGGGATTTGGGGATCATCCGGCAAAGCTTGATCTATAGAATGAAACGTCTTGGGATTGAGCGGCCAGAATAGATAATAGAAAAGGCGGATAAAATTTATGCGCTTATCGTATAAAATTTATCTTTGCATTAGACCATTGCATCGTTAAAGCGTATAAAATTTGTGCGCATAGCGGTGCTTTCCATTTTTTGTGAATTTTGCTTCAAGCACTGATTTTACTGAATAGTATAAGTTTTTAGATAAGTGAAATGCTATGGCACGCAACTTGCATTAGAGTTCCTTGCTATTATTAAATTAGAATGGGGAGGAACGATTATGAAAAAAAGATTTAAAACCTGGCTCTTGATCTCGTTGGTCGTCATACTTGGGATTTCAATGTTTGGATGCTCTCAGCCGGCGGAAACACCGGCAGCGGAAGAACCGAGCAGTGAACCTGCAGCGCCTGCTGAAAGCTCGGAACCAATCAGAATTGGCTTTTTTGCGCCTGTAACAGGTGCTGCTGCGTCGGATGGCAAAAGCGCGACACAGTCAGCTGAACTTGCAGTCAAACTCATTAATGACGGTGGCGGGATCAATGGAAGGCCTGTCGAACTTGTCAAGTATGATGATGGCTTGGATACCAAACAAGCGGTCAACATCGCTCAAAAGCTGACAACAAAAGATAATGTCGTCGCTGTTGTCAGCGGCAGTTACAGCGGACCAACTCGAGTAGCGGCGCCAATATTCCAAGAAGCCGGCATGCCTATGCTTTCAGCGTATGCGATTCACCCGGATGTCACCGGTTCAGGTGACTTTGTCTTCTCGCAATCCTTCTCCGGAGCGGTTCAAGGTCGCGCAGGCGGCGTTGTTGCGGTGGATATGCTCGGAGCTAAGAGGATTTCGATCCTGGCAGTAGATATTGACTTTGGGAAAACCTTATCTGAGGCATTTACTGCCTATGTTGAAGCAAACGGTGCAGAAATCGTATCTGTGGATACTTTCGGAATGCCTGAATCAGAGTTTTCACCAGTGCTTACAAAAATTAAGGAAACCGTAAAACCTGACCTGCTTTACATTGCATGTTACCCTTCTCACGGAACTGAGATTGCCAGACAATCCAAACGACTTGGGCTGGATGTTCAAATTCTCGGAACTGAAGGCATCGACTCATATCAGTTCCTGGAAGTTGCCAAGGAAGATGCTGAAGGCGTCATCATCACAACAAACATGAACAGAGACAGTGAAAGTGATGCAGTCAAGGATTACATTGCAGGCTATAAGGCTGCATACAATATGCTGCCGGACATGGTAGGCGCCTCTACTTATGACGCCTTTGAAACATTATTTAAAGTTATCGCTGAAGTTGGCACTGAACCGGTTGCTATGAGGGATGCGATCAAGGAACTCAAAGATTTTGAAACCGTCACTGGTAAGTTGATTGAATACGCGCCTTCCAGGGTTGCTGTCAAACCGGTACAGATTCAGATTGTCAAGGATGGCGAATTCCATTACTACAACGAAATTACGGATGACGCAATTATCAGAGACTAGTGGTGAGGTAACTCTATAACTGGACAATATGATCGATAGGTGACTGAAGGCGCGCCCTTGGCGCGCCTTCAGCAAATAGACCACATTTTTCGAAAGGATGTGATATCCTTGCTGCTTCAACAAATCATAAACGGTTTCATGATTGGTTGTGTCTATGCCTTGACTGCAATGGGCGGGACATTAATCTACGGAATTTTACGCATACTGGATATTGCGAATGCGGCGGCGTATGTGGTCGGTGCGTACCTCGGCTGGGTAATCTACGCAACTACCGGCAATCTGGCAGTCGCCTTTTTTCTGTCAATGGCGCTCACAGGCGCAATTGGTGTTCTCATTCAAAAGTTTATTTATATGCCGATACTCAATAAACCTAATATCATTCCTATAGTTCCGTTGATTACCAGTGTTGGGATTTTCATTTTTACAGGGGACTTTATCAGACTGCTGGTTGGCCCGGAAATAAAGGATTTCGGTGTAGTTCTGCCATTTTCGGTCATTAATCTTGGAAAAATTGTCATTAATCCTGAATGGATTTTGATCATTATTATGACGGTGATTTTACTCTCGTTGCTTTGGTTTGTTTTAAATAAAACCAAGCTTGGACTTGCATGGCGCGCCACGGCAGGCGATTCTGAGATCGCTGAAACCATGGGAGTCAACATTCAGAAGGTCATGGCATTGAGTTATGTCATGGGGTATGGGTTTGCTTCTGCAGCGGGGATGATGATAGGCGTTCTCTACAGTTCCATCTATCCAACCATGGGAGACATTCCGTCCTATAAAATGCTTGCCATTATTGTTTTAGGCGGACTGGGAAATCCAATTGGCACCATTGCCGCCGGACTTGTTATTGGACTTTCAGAAACCTTAATTTCTGCTTACGTCGGATCCGTCATACCTAGAGACGCGATAGCCTTTTTAGTCTTAATCACAATATTGCTTGTAAAACCAACAGGTCTTATCAGCAGAAAAAATTCAATTTAGGGGGTGACTGTATGTATGCGATAGTAGTGGCTACAAATATTGGGATCTTTGTGCTCCTCGCACTCAGCCTGAACATTATAGCGGGTTATGCCGGACAGTCATCTATTGGGCACGCTGCATTTTTCGGGATTGGTGCTTATACCTCAGCAGTGTTGACCAGTACTCTTGGAGTGAATTTCTGGCTGAGTCTTCCTATAGCATTCGTTGTGACCGGGTTGATTGGCGCGTTGCTCGGGCTTGCCAGCATGCGCGTTAAGGAGGATTTTTTAGCTATCACGACCATCGGCATAAACTTTGTTGTTGTCGCTATTTTCCAGTATGCGCCAATTTTTGGCGCTTCACTCGGAATGTCTGTGTCCAAGCCGAGTCTGTTCGGTATCAAAATGGATAATCTGATGTTTTTGATCCTTGTAGGCGCGCTGATTGTCGCTATGATCATATTCATGAGAATCATCGAAAAGTCATGGTTTGGCTTGGCGCTGGCAAGCATAAGAAATGATGAGGCGGCCGCCTCGTCTCTCGGTGTCAATATTGTAAAATTCAAAGTGCTCGCCTTCGCGGTTGGAACCGCTGTAGCTGGCTTAGCTGGCGGCGTTTACGCCCATTACATGACTTTTATCTACTCCAGTGATTTTGCGTTTCTAGTATCGATCTCGATTTTATCCATGGTGGTCATAGGCGGTATAGGCACCATTCGCGGACCGATTGTAGGCGCGATTATTCTGGGGATTGCACCGGAACTGTTTCGATTCATTTCTGATTATCGTATGATTGTCTACGGAGGGCTCCTGGTTTTGATGATGCTGTTTCAACCACAGGGTATCGTCGGGAACGGCAGTTTTCTGGTCAATAAATTTGAAGCGCTGTTCGGTAAAGGGCGCAAGAAAAGTGTGGTGAGCTGATATGGGGGACCTGCTGACCGTTAAAGGTTTAAAGATGTATTTTGGCGGCTTAAGGGCCATTGATGGCATTGATCTTACCCTTAAGGAGAAAGAAACTTTAGGTGTCATTGGTCCGAATGGCGCCGGAAAAACGACTATGTTTAACTGCATTTGCGGTGTTTATGAGCCTACTGAGGGAAAAATTCTCTTGAATGGACAGGAAATTCAGGGGAAGAAGCCGTTCGAAATCGCGCGGATGGGTGTCGCCCGTACGTTTCAGATTTCCAAACCTCTCAGAGATATTTCTTTGCTGGATAATGTCGTCGCAGCTTTGGGCATAGAATACAATAAAGGTTTTAAACACTTGTTCTCAAAAAGTCACTCTCCTGTGGTGGTGGACCAGGCGCTGGAAATTTTGGAGCGCGTGCAGCTCCTCGATGTTAAGGATAAGAAAGCTTCAGAGGTCAGCCTGGGATATTTGAGAAGACTGGAAATCGCAAGGGCCCTTGCGATTAACCCTAGGCTCCTGATGCTGGACGAGCCCTGCGCAGGACTCAGTAATTACGCCATAGGCGAGGTGATCGATCTGGTCTTTTACTTGAAAGAGCAAGGGACAACGATCATGCTGATTGAGCATAATTTACCAATCTCAATGAAGGTTAGTGACCGGCTGGTTGTCCTTAATTTTGGTAAAAAGATTGCGGAAGGATTACCTAAAGAAATTCAGGAGAATCCTCAAGTCATTGAAGCCTATTTAGGGGAGGATGATGAGGATGCTTAAGCTCCAGGATGCGGAAATCTTTTACGGCCAGATGGAAGTTATCAAGAAAGTATCTTTGGAAGTTAAACAAGGAGAACTGGTCAGTGTCATTGGTGCCAATGGTGCCGGAAAATCAACCCTGATCAAGGCTATGATGGGCCTGGTTAAAATCAAGCACGGCAAACTGTTCTATGAAGGTGAGGATATAACGGATTATCCAGCCTGGAAGAGAGCGGAGCTGGGGATTGGGTACGTTCCGGAAGGTCGGCGGATCTTTGGAGATCTGACAGTTGAAGAAAATTTGAAAATGGGGGCCTATAAAATTAAAGATAAGGCTCAAATCAAAAAAAACCTTGAGAAGGCTTATGATATGTTTCCAAAGCTTTCAGAAAGGCGCAATCAGTTGGCCAGAACCATGAGCGGCGGCGAACAGCAAATTCTGGCAATCAGCAGAGCTTTGATTCTTGAGCCGAGATTATTATTGATTGACGAAGTATCCATGGGTTTAATGCCCATTATGGTCAACTATTGCTTTTCGTTGATCAAGGAGCTTAATCAGCAGGGGATCACAGTTTTGGTAGTGGAACAGAACGCGAACAAAGTTCTGAAAATTGCAGACCGAGGTTACTTGATTGAGACAGGCCAGATTATGGTTGAAGGAACTGCGGAAAGTTTGCGGCGAAACGACGTTGTTCTAAAAGCCTATTTAGGTGAATAGAAATTGTTTCAAAATCGTAAGAATATTATAAAAAGCCTGTTGACTGAATAATTATTGTGTGTTAAAGTCTATTCAATTCATAAATTCCGGCTTTAGGCAGGGGAATGCCTATACATCATTCCCGCGGATCATGCCTGTGAGCCGGTTCCAAATTGAGATTCAGGAGAGATTATTATGACACCCCAGGTTTTAAGCCCATACAACTCCATCCATCATCATCATACGTTCTAGAGTTTGTATGCAGGTTTAAGACACCGCGCGTTGCAAGCTCTATTCGTCGTTAATTACGATTGAGCGTCCGCGGTGGTGAGATTGAATTAACAAACTGCCACCCGGTTTCCGGGTGGCTTTTTTATTTTCGCGAGGAGGCGTAACTATGAGATTTATGCACTATCTGTATGAAGACTACGCGTATTTGAGGACTTTGACCGCCAGTTTCAGAAAGTGGTCAAGACTTTATGGCTATGATGAAATTGACCCGCCAGCCATTGAAGACTGGTCCCGCTACCAGGATCTTCCTCCCGCTTTGACAAAGCGGCTGGTGAAGCTGATCGAACCGTCCGGGGCCATAGGATGCCTGAAAATTGACAACACCATGAGCTGTGCCTCCATGACCCTGAAGCTTCCGGAAGGAACGCCGCTCAGACGAATATCCTATAATTCAAAGGTCTTTAGATATGGTCAGGGCGGCGGCATTGACGAGATCCTTCAGCTCGGCTGCGAAAATTATGCTGACCTGGGTCCGGCAGGTGATGTTGAGGTCATCCGTCTGGCGCTGGACGTCCTCGAAACGGTGGGGATCCCAATTTCTGACCTGCGCTTTGAAATTGGAAACTCCAGCTTCTTCAGAGCAATCTCCGAAATGGTGGAATTGTCTCCGGAAGCGGTAGAAACCATGATGAACCTGATTGAAGAAAAGAGATTGACTGCTTTGAGCGCTTTTCTGGAAGGCTCTGAGCTACCGGAAGACGAAAGTCTCTTTCTGAGTCAGCTCCCGGGGCTGTTCGGTGACTTCAAGGCAGTCTTTACAAAAGCATCCTCGACTCGTTTTGGCGATGCCTGCCAGGCAGAACTGAGCGCTCTGAAATCCTTGTATAAACTCCTCGAAAATCTCGGTCTGACAAAAATTCAGTTGGATCTAAGTCAAGGCGGCAATGAATTCAGATATTATTCCGGAAACATCTACAGGATTTTCAGTCAGCGCACAGGCAAAGCGCTTGTCACCGGGGGACGATATGACGGCATGAATGGCGTCGAAGTAGCTTGCGGCATCTCCTTCAACACAGCCAATGTGGTGGAGTGGATGAAAACTATGCACACGCCGCTCAACGTCCCTGCGCAGTTCGACTACGCAGTCCTCTGTGATACAGATGACCCGGGCGATGCCCTGCAGATCGCAGCTGCGCTCAGAGACAGGGATTACAGTGTCGTGCTGGTTAAACTCAGAACCAGTATCAGCGACACCTTTGAACAGCCAGAGTGCAAATCCGCAAAATTTGTGTTGTCGGTTGAAGGTGACGACGCTGTGGTTTTCGATCAGCGCATGAATGAAAGCCGCAGAAGCAACGTTCAGAAGCTGCTTAACCAACTCGAAATCAACGGGAAAAGGAGGAGTCAAATCCATGAAACCACTTAAAATTGCCGTCTCAAAAGGGCGGGTCAAAGAGCAGCTGATCGCGCTCCTCAAAGAAGCGGGTTACGAGTTCGCAGATCTTAATAACCGTAAGCTCGAGCACGTGGATACCTCTGGCCGGATCAGTCTGATTTCAGTTAAAGCAGACGATGTCACGACCTATGTGGAAAGAGCCGCTGCTGACCTTGGTGTACTCGGAAATGATATTTTGTACGAGCGTAGTTTTGACGGCTATGAGCTCAGATACCTCCCTATTGGCAGATGCCGCATGTGTATTGCCGGTTTCAGGGGGTTCAACCTGTCGGATCGAAGTTTTGTGCGCGTCGCCACAAAATACCCTAAACGGGCGAGGGATGTGCTCGAAGAGAAGGGCATCAAGGGTGAGATCCTGTTCCTGTCCGGCTCGGTAGAGCTGGCACCCATAGTGAATTTAGCCGATTGTATCCTCGACATTGTCGAAACCGGAAAAACACTGGAAGAAAACGATCTGGTCGTCCTCGAAACTGTTGGACAGATTTCCTCAGTACTGATTGCCAACCGGGTCTCCTTCAAACTGATGAATGAACGGATGATGGGCCTCTTGAACGATCTCGAGACCGCGGAGAAAAGGGGAACGAGCAAATGAACAGCATAAAGTACGAGAAAGCGACTTCAACCGCATCCATTGCAGCGATCGTACGCAGAACAACTGAGACCTCAGAAGAGGTCAGGGATTCCGTCAGCAGGATCATAGAGGATGTCAAGGCTCGAGGAGATGAGGCCTTGATGGCGTGGACCGAGAAACTGGATGGCGTCAAACTCCAAAGTCTTCGCATTTCAGACGAGACCATGGAAGCCGCCATGAGGGATCAAGTGACGCAAGAGGACCTCAGGGTTCTCAAAACGGCTGTGGAACATCTCAGGACTTATCACGAAAAACAGCTCGAAAAGGGTTATGAGATCCAGCCAAGACCAGGTGTCTCCCTGGGACAGCGCATTGTACCTCTCAGACGCGTTGGACTCTATATTCCGGGTGGTAAGGCAGCCTATCCGTCCACGGTGCTGATGAACGCTATTCCCGCCCAAGTGGCGGGCGTCCCCGAGATTGCCATTTTTACGCCGCCGTCCAAAGACGGATCCGTGAATCCTTACGTGCTCGCGGCGGCTGGGATTCTGGGCATCAAGGAAATTTACGCAGTTGGCGGTGCCCAAGCCGTCGCTGCCTGTGCCAACGGGACAGAGACCATAGCGTCTTGTGATAAGATCGCCGGGCCGGGCAACCAGTATGTGGCAGAAGCAAAGCGTCAGGTCAGTGGTCAGATTGCCATAGATATGATCGCCGGGCCAAGTGAGGTCCTCATCATTGCCGACCAGACAGCAGATCCTGAGCTGGTAGCCGCAGATCTGCTGGCACAGGCAGAACACGACGAGCGGGCCGGCCTTGTGGTTCTGACTACGGACGAAAGTTTGCCGGAGCGGTTGAAAGCAGCCCTGGACAGGCAGCTGGAGACCCTTCCTAAACGGGAAATCGCCTCAGTTTCAGCGGCCAATTTGCTGGTGGTGCTTTGCGATGATCTTGAAGACGCTTGCCGGGTCTCTGATGTCATAGCCCCTGAACACCTGGAACTGATGGTGGAAAATCCTCGCGCACTACTCGATAAAGTGAACTACGCGGGGTCCGTCTTCTTAGGCAGCTACACGCCGGAAGCGCTGGGTGACTATTATGCAGGCACGAACCACACACTGCCGACCAACGGCACCGCGAGATTTTCTTCGCCTCTTGGCGTCTATGACTTTATGACGCGCTTCTCGTATCTAGAATACACCAAAGAGGCTTTTATGAAGGAAGCTTCAGATGTCGAGCATTTCGCGCGGCTCGAGGGCCTGGACGCCCACGCGGCGTCAGTCACGAAGCGAAAGAACCTGAAGCCATGATCCGCCTTCATGCGAATGAAAATCCCTACGAGCGCCGACTTGAGGACCTTGCGGCTGCCATTGGCGGTCTCAGGCTCAACGAATACCCAGATGAAGAAGCTCTCGAGCTCAGGCAGGCGGTCAGCGCTTACACCGGTTGGCCGCTGAAGGGCATTGTCTGCGGCAACGGATCAGATGAGCTCATCAAAATGTGCGTTGAGGCGTTCGTCCTACCCGGAGAGAAAGTCTTATCCCATGGTCCGACTTTTGTTGAATACCGCGTCATGGCGGAGATCAGAAGAGCTGTCTACATTGAAACTCTGCCGGATGAAGCTCTGAACCTGAACCAGGCGGCATTTATGGCACGTCTGGAAGAAGAACAGCCCAGTCTGGTGTTCCTCTGCAATCCGAATAATCCTACCGGCGAGAAGCTGACAGCGTCTTTCATTGAAAAGGTGATTGAAGAGGCGCCAGGCATGGTCGTCCTTGATGAAGCCTATACCGAATTTGGGCTGGCCACCTTCATGGATCAGCTTCCCAAATATCAGGACAAGCTGATCCTTCTGAGAACACTTTCCAAAGCCTTTGGTCTCGCAGCGCTGAGAGTGGGTTATGCCCTGACTTCGGAGTCGAATGCCGCTGCACTCAACCGAGTAAGGATGCCCTACAACGTGACTGCGGTGTCGCAGGCACTGGGCGCTTTTGCATTGAAAAATCCGTCCATTATGGAGGCGCAGGTTGCCTTGATTCGCGCAGAACGCGACAGAGTTTTCAGCGTGCTTCATCAGATCCGCGGCATGGAGCCTCTGGTGTCTGAAACCAATTTCATCTTGATTCGGACTAAGCCCGAATGGGTATCCCAAATCCAAAGCGCTTTTGAGTCCAGAGGCTTCTGTCTCCGATTTTTCGGGGAGCAGGGCGGACTTGGGGCGTACTTTCGAATCACCATCGGCAAACCCGAAAATAATGATGCTGTCCTCAGCATCCTGAAGGAGGTCATGGCTTCATGCGTTTAGGCGAAGTCAAGCGAGATACATCTGAAACGAAAATTCAATTGAAACTGACTCTGGACTCACAGGCGCCTTCGAAGATCGAGACAGGGCTGCCTTTCCTCGACCACATGCTCTACCAGATCGCCAAGCACGGTCGTATGAACCTGATGATTGAGGTCAAGGGGGATCTGGAAGTGGATTGTCACCATACCGCGGAGGACGTGGGCATGGCATTCGGCATGGCCTTGAAGGAAGCGCTCGGCAGCAAGGCCGGGATACAGCGCTTTGCGGACCGCATAGTACCCATGGACGAGGTCCTGGCTTTATGCGCGATCGATCTCAGCGGGCGGGCCTATCTGGGCTATGACGCGGTCTACCCGTCTCAAATGCTGGGAACCTTAGCCACGGAAAGCGTCCGGGAGTTCTTCAAGGGCCTTGCTGACAAAGCAGGTATGTGTCTGCATTTCAGGATTTTGACACCGGGCAACACGCACCACATGGTGGAGGCACAGTTCAAAGCCTTTGCCCTGGCGCTTCGAGATGCGGCCGCGGTTCAGGAAGGCGATACCACCGTACCGTCCACCAAGGGCATGTTAGATTAAAGAGTTGGAGGCAGGAACATGTATGAAAATGCAGCAATACCCCGAAAGCCAATCGCCATCATAGATTATGGCGTGGGAAATATTCAAAATCTGATCAATGCCTTTGAACGCCTGGAGATTCCGGCGGTTCTCACGGCGGACCACGACATCATCCTGAATGCCGAGCTCTCCATACTGCCCGGTGTGGGAGCGTTTAAGGATGCCATTGACAAACTCAGGCACACCGGCATTGACCAGGTGATCCAGCAGCGCGTAAGGGAAGGGCGGCCCCTTCTGGGCATCTGCCTGGGCATGCAGCTGATGTTTGAAGCCAGTGAAGAGGACGGCGACTGGGAGGGTCTTGGGCTCTTGAAGGGCCGTTTTGTGAAGTTTAATGAGAACATGGGATTGAAAGTGCCCCACATGGGTTGGAACCGGTTGGTCAAAGAGCGTCAGGACCCTGTGGCCGATGGTCTCCCGGAAGACGCCTACGCCTATTACGTCCACTCCTATTATCTGGCGGATGGGGACGATCAGGACATCATCCTCTCCAGTCCATACGGCGTCAAAGTGCCTGGACTGATTCGAAAAGGAAGCATAGTTGGCATGCAGTTCCATCCTGAAAAGAGCGGTGCCGTAGGTGAATTTTTAATCCGTCAGGTCCTGGCGGTCTTGATGGGAGGCAAACAATGAGAATATATCCGGCAATAGATATCAGCGGCGGTGCCTGTGTCAGGCTGTTTCAAGGTGATTTTGGCCAAAAGACAGTCTATAACTCGGATCCTGTGGCCGTCGCAAAAGATTTAAAGGAGAAAGGCGCTCAGAGGCTCCATGTCGTCAACCTCGACGGCAGTGTCGAGGGCTGTATTACAGAGGACATGAGGGCACTGATTCGCGGCATTAAAGCGGCGTCAGGCGTGCCGCTTCAATTTGGCGGCGGCATTCGAACCATGGAAGACCTCGAGGCGGTGTTTGAGGCGGGAGCGGATAAGGCCATTTTAGGGACGTCTGGGGCTCTTGATACCCCATTTCTCGAAGCGGTACTGGCGCGGTTTGGTGATAAGATTGTATTGTCAATAGATGCACGAGACGGTTACGTAGCGACACGCGGCTGGCTGGACACCGAAAAAATTACAGCGGTTGAGCTGGCGGAGAAGGCGCAGCGGCTTGGCGTCGCAGCGGTCGTTCACACGGATATTGCCCGGGACGGTGCCATGCAGGGACCTAATGTTGAAGCTTACCGTAAAATGCGTGAGGTATACTTTGGCATTTTGATTGGCTCCGGCGGCATTTCCAAGCTGGAAGATCTCGAAGCCCTAAAAGCTGTCGGCGTGGAAGATGCCATAGTCGGAAAAGCCATTTACGAAGGCGCGCTGGAGATCCGGCGCTGCGAGGAGGTGTAAGCATGCTGGCAAAGAGAATCATTCCCTGCCTCGATGTCCGTCAGGGCCGCGTCGTCAAAGGCAAGCGGTTTCAAGCTATAGAAGACGTAGAGGATCCGGTGGTGCTCGCGGACCGCTATTGTAAGGAAGGCGCGGATGAGTTGGTTTTTTATGATATTACTGCCAGTGCTGAAGACCGCGGGATCTTTGATGACGTGGTTCGAAGAGTTTCAAAAGTGGTCAATATCCCTTTGACAGTTGGTGGCGGCATTGCGACGGTTGAGGATTTCACACGTGTATTGATGGCGGGCGCGGACAAAGTGTCGGTCAACACCGCGGCTGTTCGCCGGCCGGAGCTGATCCGTGAAGCGGCTTTGAAATTTGGCGCCCAGTGTGTGGTGCTTTCAGTGGATGTCAGCAAAGTGGGGCTTGATCGATGGGAAGTCGTCGTCAAAGGCGGCCGGGAATCCACAGGCATGTCTGCGCTGGAGTGGATCAAGCAGGGGGTGGCCCTTGGTGCAGGTGAAGTTGTGGTCAACTCCATTGACCAGGACGGCGTCAGAAAAGGCTATGATGTCGAGTTCCTGAAGCAAGTCACTGCGGCGGTCAACGTTCCTGTCATTGCCTCCGGCGGTGCAGGTGCCCTGGAGCATTTTGAGGAAGCCGCCCGTGTCGCGGATGTTGATGGCATCCTTGCTGCCTCGGTTTTCCACTATGGGGACATTTCCATAGGGGATCTTAAAAGTTATCTGCTGAGTCGCGGTGTCGCGGTCAGGCCGCTGGATCATAGGTTTGACAGATTAGCAGCGGAAAAGGGAGGCAATTAGATCATGAAGCCATTAAAATTTGACGATCAGGGTTTGATCCCTGCGATTATTCAGAATGCAGCCACCGGAAAGGTGCTGATGCTCGGATATATGAATGAGGAAGCTTTTAGTAAAACCCGGGAAGAAGGTGTCGTGTGGTTCTATTCCAGAAGTCGATCGCGGCTCTGGAAAAAAGGTGAAAGCAGCGGAAATGTCCTTGAGGTGGTTGCTTTGTCTGAAGACTGTGATGCAGACGCGCTGCTGGTCCTGGCGAATCCGGCGGGGCCGACGTGCCATACCGGCGCGGAGAGCTGTTTTGAGACCCTTGGGGAACCCAGCAGGATTGGCACAGGCGTAGCGAAGCTCGTGAGTGTTATTGACGGGCGCTACAAAGAGCGGCCTGAAGGCTCATATACGACTTATCTCTTTGAAAAAGGCCTCGACAAAATCCTCAAAAAAGTAGGTGAAGAGGCAGCCGAGGTCATCATTGCCTCAAAAAACGAGAATAGGCCTGAGCTAGTAGGCGAATTGACAGATCTGCTCTTCCACAGCCTAGTTTTGATGCGGGAAAAAGGTATTGCTGTTGAAGAAGTGCTTCGGGAATTGACGAGAAGAGAGCGATAGTATTATTGTATAAGGGAAGTGAGATTGGTGCGGCATGAGTCGGGTTCAGACCTTCGCCGCATCAGCGTCACTTCCCTTTTGTTAAATTTTTCTCTAAAAACCAAATACATATGAAAATGGCATCGTTGAACGCCCATTCAAATGGTATAATAAATTATCGTGTTTAACCCCAAGAAGCGAGGTGGACAAATGTTGCGTTTTTCCAGATTATTCACAGTTCTGATCCTGACTTTATTGCTGAGCGCGTGTATGCCTGCTGAGCCCCAACAGCCTGACCTGACTTCGCTGGATGTCATAAATAACGTTGAGGGTGACCTGATCATACGTCGACAAACGGACAATATTTGGGTCTACACCGCCTATAAGGATGAATCCTCTAAAAATGGCCTTCTGCTGGAAAGACAAGCCGGTATTGGCGTCATTGATCCACCTGACAATTTGGATCAGGCGGAGCGCTTGAATGCACTGATTGAGGAGTATTTTAAAGCTGACGTGAACCAGGTGCTCTGGACAGGAAGGATCTTGTCGAGACTGCCTGTTTATCAGTTTTTTCAGGAGGAAGGCGCAGAATTGTTTGTGCCTGAAACGGTCAAAGAGGATGAAGAGCTAGAGGGCGCTAGTGTGTTCAAACCCAACACAGAAGGCCTGAGCTTCGCTGACGAGACACTGCAGCCGCTTTGCTTCAGACAAGACGGTTCTCTGGAAGAACTGCATGTGTCACTTTGGCTGGAAGAATCAGAGCTGCTATATGCCGGTCCAAACCTGATCAGTTCGGATGTCAAAATGATTATGACGCCTGTCTATGAGTCGAAGGTCTGGGAAACGATAGTCAACGGTCTTGCCAATGCTGTTCCGGCACCGGCAATAGTAGTGACCAATACAGGCGCTTCAGGCGGCTTCGAACTCTATGATCACACAAAATCCCTTATACTCGAAAGGGAATTCACGTTGATTTATGGCACGGTCAAGCTGCCGCTGAGAACAACTTTCGATGATGCAGAACTCATTGAAATCTTTGGAAAACCGGAAAAAATTGAAGAGACCATTCTGGGCATTGGCGCTGACACTTTTACCGGTTCGACCATTCGAACCTTTACTTTCAGCAAATCCCAGGTCAGTTTGTTCGCGCCGCCTAATGGTGAGAAGTTCTGGCTTTCTTCAGTGATCTCGAGAGACCCGCGCTTCGGTACTTCAAGGGGCATAAATGTAGGTGAGTCACTTACGCTGCTTAAGTTGAAATATCCTGAAGCAGAGCCGGTTCCAAATGAAAAAACAGATCCGGGAAATATGGATTACATTTATGATCATGGAACCCAGGGGGAGTACGCGCTGTATTTCGAAGTGCGCGCCGGCATGATCGACAAGATCCGTCTTGAATACACACTGAGATAAAACAGAAAGAGGTGTCATTTTGATTCATGTTTTTGGACATAAAAATCCGGATACGGATTCTATAGCCTCTGCCATTGCCATGGCCTGGTTCAAACGCGCCCAGGGGCATGAAGCCATCGCTTACAGGCTGGGGGAGGCAGCGTCTGAGTCGCGCTTTGCGCTGAATCATTTTGGCATTGAGCTCCCGCCGCTTTTGAGAGAAGTGCGTCCGGATGTGAGGCATCTGGAGTATGACAAGCATGCATCATTGTCGCCTCAGGATTCCATTCTGACGGCTTACAGAAACTTGGGTGATGCGTCAGCCAAAGCGTTGGCGGTCACTGAGCCGGATGGAAAACTAGTGGGGATTGTCACCATGAAAGACATTGCCATGGGCTTTTTCAATTGGAAGGGTGATCTGCTGAAAACCACACTTGTCAATATGGTAGATGGCCTCGAGGCTCAGATTCTCCACGCTTCTTCCTCAATTATTGAAGGCAAAGTGCTGGTCGCTGCATTTTATAAGGATACTCTGATTGATCGTTCAAGCATTGATGAATCGACCATAGTAATCGTCGGAGACAGGTATGATGTGCTGGAACATGCAGTCAGACAAAAGGCGGCACTTATAATTGTCACCGGCGGACTCACCATCCCAGGGAAGATTCTCAGGCATGCCAGAGAGTCGGATGTCTGCATGATCAGAACACCTTACGACACCTTAAAGACAGCGCGGCTCATTGCCTCATGTGCGCCGGTATCAGAGATCATGATCAGCGAAAATCTGACGAGTTTTTATGAGCATGATGATGTTTCGGAAGCGCGTGAAGTCATGGCGGGCAGCCGCCACACAACCTTTCCGGTGACGGACGCCTCCGGCCGCTATGTGGGGTTTCTTTCCCGCAGACATTTGCTGAGGCCGAATAAACATCTCGTCATCCTGGTGGATCACAACGAATACGCTCAAAGTGTAGACGGCTTGAAGGAAGCAGAAATTCTCGCCATTGTCGACCACCACAAGCTAGGGGATGTCGTCACCAACCGCCCGCTGACGTTCGTCTGCAGACCTGTTGGAAGCACCTGCACTCTCGTGGGGGACCTGATTCGTGAAGAGGGGGTCGTACCACCCTCAAATATAGCCGGCATACTTCTGTCGGGCATCATTTCAGATACTTTGAACTTTCAGTCGCCTACAACTACTGAGGATGACCGCCTTATGGCGGAATGGCTGACCTCGTTGATAGGCAACGATTTCGATATGGAAAATTATGCAAAAGCCCTGTTGAAGTCAGGGACCTCTCTTGAAGGACAAACAGCAGAAGCTGTTTTCTTTAAGGATTTCAAAATTTTCAGAGATGCTGATACCTCGGTAGGGGTTTCTCAGATTTTCACCTATGGTCTGGAAGAAGTGGAAGTCCGCAGAGAGGCTATCCTTGAAATGGTTCAGAAAACTCATAAAGAGCAGGGCTTTGATGCGACTGTCTTTATGGCGACAGATCTCCTTAGCCAGGGGTCGTGTTTGTATTATAAATCCAATATTACAGGGCTGATCACCAAAAGTTTTGAGGTAAATGAAGTTCAAGGCGTGTTTGTTCCGGGACTGCTTTCCAGAAAAAAACAGGTCATACCGCGTCTTCTGGAAGAAATAGGCCTGTCCAGACAGATGAGCTGATAAGCAGAAGTAGAGATCATAAGGTGGTGGGAGAATGAAGGAAGCTTTGTTCTATGTCAAGCGTGAGTCATCCGGCGTACAGTGTCAATTGTGTCCGAGAGTCTGTGTGATTGAGCCTGGCTGCAGCGGGGACTGCCTGGCCAGGAAAAATGAAGGCGGGACACTCTTCAGCGCGTCCTATGGACAGATTACCTCCTTTGGCGTGGACCCCATTGAGAAGAAGCCGCTTTACCATTTCCATCCCGGTCGTGATATTGTCAGCTTTGGGTCCTTTGGATGCAATCTGCATTGCCTCAACTGCCAAAATTATAGAATATCTCAATTGGTTGCGCCATCTGTCTCCTTATCGCCTGAACAGCTGTTGGCACGAGCACTTGAAGAGCCTCGCAGCATTGGCATTGCGGCGACGTACAATGAGCCCACTGTCAACCTTGAGTATGTTCTGGAAGTCTTCAAACTCAATCGGGCAGCAGGATTCAAAAATGTTTTGGTGACCAATGGATATTTGAATCCTAAACCCTGGGAAGCTCTGCTGGACTTCACAGACGCAGTCAACCTTGATGTCAAGGCTAATGATCCGAGCTTTTATGAGATCGTCTGCAAGGCGACATTAAAACCGGTACTCCGCAGTCTCGACGCTCTGCTTGAAAGGCAGGAGGTTCATACTGAGCTGACCTGGCTGTTGATTGAAGGTCAGAATGATGATCCCGTGAAACTGTCAGACTTCGCAAAGCGCGTGGCTGCCGTAAGACCGGAGACGCCGCTGCACATCAGCAGGTATTATCCCAATTACTTGATGAACCATCCTGAGACGAGAAAAGAAGCGTTGTTTTCGGCGCGAGATACTGCAAGCCAATATTTAAACTATGTGTACATAGGTAATCTGAGCGAGGGAGATCATGCGACCCATTGCGCCAACTGTGGTGAAATCCTTGTTCAGCGCTTTGGTTATGAGATTCGTGTCAGAATAACAGATCAGCATTGTCCAAAATGTGGCGCACTTCATCCAATACGGATGGATTAGATGGTATACTTGGGGTATATATCTCACAAGAAAGGAGCGTGTTCGAATGGAGATTACTTTCAGACCTATGCGTGAACAAGATGCGGAGGTCATCATCAGTTACAAACATGGCAATGATTATGCGTGCTTCGATTCTGAGAAAAACCAGACGGACATTGATTCGCTCCTCAGCGATCCCAATGTGGACATTTTTGTCGCCATCAGCGAGGAAGATGAGATCCTCGGATTTGCAGAGGTCGCCTTTGACGAGGACGACATCCTTGAAATGAGCGGCGCGCTCTTGCCGGAATTTACAGGGATGGGTCTGGGGTGCAACTTTATCACTGAATGTGTCAATTTTCTCGTGGAGCATTATGATTATGCAGGCGGTGCAATCCGAACTCTGATTCAGCCGGGGGATCGACACGCGCAGAAAGTTCTGGAACGCGTTGGGTTTCAATTGACTGAAACCACTGAGGATTGGGCAGAAATGCAGATAGAACTTTAGAAAGACTTTGAGATAGTGGCTTGCAATAAAAAAGGACTGGCAAACCAGTCCACAGTCAGGATGCGAATGAAATCCTGACTGCGGGCAATAGTTGGCCAGTCCTGTTTATTCACACAGGAACAGGATTGAAGGGTGGAGGGCTATGAAGATCCAATATAGACTATGGTTGGGTGACGAGGGCGAAAAAGTACTGGGAAGCGGACCGGTTGCGCTGCTGAAGGGCATTGCGTCCACAGGCTCACTCAGTGCTTCCAGCAGGCAAATGGGCATGTCTTACTCAAAGGCATGGCATGTTATTCGCCGTCTGGAACAGCACCTCGGTCTCGAGCTGGTCGTCAGACGCGTAGGAGGATCGAGAGGTGGTGGCGCAACCTTGACAGCAGAAGCCATTGAGCTCATTGAACGCTACGAGGTGTTCTGCGAAGAAGTGGTGCAGTTTATAAGCCGCTCCTACAGTGAACATCTTGGCACCTGGCTCGAAGGACAAGGGCGTAAAAGCACTGAGTGTATTCATACCGTCCATAGAAAATGACGAATTAAAAGCAATAGGGTGATATGGACAGGGTAGAACAAATAGCCGACATGCTTTGGCAGACGCAGTCCGGTGTAAGGCAATCCATAAATGAGCGGCAGCGCTCCCAGTGCAAGAACTTGAATGGAGACCCGAGTCGTTTCCCAGTAATACCAGGAAAGTGCTGTCAGTGCGAGGGTCATGAGGACTGGTTTTTGGTAAAATAGGTGTAAGGCAAGGATCAACATGAGACCGTAGAGTCCGTAGGAATAATCAATAGTCCAGGCGCTCGCGAGAATCGGAATTGCCAAAAATTTGATCCACAGTTGACGGTGAGACAGGCATAGAATGATGCCAAGGCCGGCTGCGAGGGTGAAGAAAATATTCAACCCGTTTGGGACAAAGTAGCTGTAGGGGACTTGGGAGATCAGACCGTAGAGCAGCATTCTCAGCAGATAACGAGGCTGACTTCGGGTCAGACGTGCGCCTCGCGCAACCAAAAAGGCGAAGATTGGGAAGGACAAACGTCCGATCATGCGCCAAACAATTTGATCCGGAAATAATAGATAGCCAATGTGATCAATGAGCATAGTAAGAATGGCGACCAGTTTAAGGGTATCGTCATAAACCGGTTTTTTAATGGCATCTTCCAATTTGAGCACCTCTTCATTTGACTTGGACAAACAGGCAGCAATGATTTATTTCGAAATGAGGTTATTTATGGAGATCACAAAGCTCACGTTCAAAAAAATGACGCCTATGGTCGAGGTTTGGCTGGATGGCAGCTTAGGTCTCACTTGTCATCTGGATTTGATCCTGAAATATCAGCTGGAGACCGGCATGTCACTCTCCGAGGACGATCTTGAAACACTCAGACAGGATCAGTTATCCCTGGAAGCTTGGCAGAAGGCGCTGCGTTACTGCCTGTCCAGGACGAGGACTGCAGCAGAGGTAAAGCGCTATCTGAACTCCAAAGAGGTGGACAGCCACCTGGCGAACAGCATTCTGGCGCGGCTGGAGCGCGATTACGATCTGAACGATTTGAAGGCGGTCAAAGAATATGACGAACAAAACCGCGGACGTATGGGAAGCAGGCGAATTCGGAGTGATCTGCAGCGTCGGGGCGTTTCGGTTGCTGTGATCGATGCTGCATTGGGCGGCAATAACGATGAGGATCGTGAGGCAGAGGAGCTGGACGCCGCTCTGGCGCTGGCTCGAAAAAAAATTGCCAGTAACGTAGGTGAAGATCCCAGAAAAGTTGCCATGCGCGTCATTGGGCTGCTTCAGAGAAAAGGCTACAGCCAGGGGCTGATCCGAAAAGTCGTAGACACCCTTGAACTCAGACTGTATTAAATTAATTATCACAAGCAGAGCCGCGAAAACCGCAGATCTGCTTGTTTTTTATTGTGACCCAGTGTCCTGGAAAGTCAAAAATCCTTTTTCTAAACACAACTTGAGTGACAGGGTTCGGACCTTATCCTTAAACTGAATGTCTATTGCATCACCATTTTGAGAGAGGACCTCTCCCGGGCCGAATCTGAGATGATGGGCGGCACCGCCGCGAATCTCAGGCGGCGGTGATTCGACGCCGGCGGCAGATGAAGCCGCGCTTGGTCGCAGGCGTTCAAGGCGGTCTATGATTTCAGTGACGAATAGAGACAAGCGAAGATGCCGGCCGCCGCCAAATCTGGAATGCATGATCCGCACACTCTCACGTGCGCGGCTGACGCCAACATAGAACAGCCGCCGCTCCTCCTCGAGAAGCAAACGATCAGCATCACTTCGAAACTCCTCTTTAGCCGGAAAGATGCCTTTTAAAATATCTACCAGGACGACGTGGTCGAACTCACGCCCTTTGGAGGCATGGAGGGTGGACAGTGATGCCAAAGCGTCGTCGCCGCTTGGACGATACTGATCCAGTGCAGCCAGACGTTCAAAGAATGACTCTGGTCGTGCAAACCGACTGGCGACAGCAATTAGTGAAAACCACATGGAGCGAATGCGGTCCGCAGATTGCCCGAGTGAATTCTGAGCGAATTCCAGATAGCCTGAATAGCCCAGCTCACCATCAATGGTTTCAAGAAAGTCGGCAGCTCTCATGCGCTTTAAACCGCGGACCGTTTGCTGCACACGCCGTATTCGATCGCTGGAGTGCCCTTTTCTGCCGATGGTCTCAAGACTGACCTCAAACACATCCCGGCCCCGATGATTGAGGCGGATGGTCTCGACAGCTTCCTTGTTGATCCGCAGCTCAGTCTTATACACAATGCGCAAATAGGCGTCCAGATCCGTGGGGTCCGATGACAGTTTGAGAAATGCCTCCATGTCCCGAACCAGCCAATGGTCTGATAAAGTACGTCTTCCAGCCTCAATTTTGAAGGGGATGCCGGCCTCGAGCAACGCATCCATTAGAGAGAGACCTGAAAGGTGGTTCCTATACAAAATTCCGGTAGTTTGGCCCGAGGCGGCGTGATCTTTCAGCTGATCAAGTATTGTCTTGTTTCGATCGCTGTAAGTTTCAAACTCCATCAGGGTGACTTTGCCGCCTTTGCCTCTGTCCGTGGTCAGCGTTTTGTCATACCGCGTCTGATTATGGCAGATTATTCCGGAGCACACATCAATAATTTCCTGTCTTGATCTGTAGTTTTTGCTAAGATGATACAGCTTGCCGCCCGGGAATTGCGATTCAAAACTCATGAGCAGCTCGGGGCTGGCGCCTCTGAAACCGTAAATTGCCTGGTCATCATCTGCGACAATGAAGAGGTTGTTGGAAGGATAGACCAACCTTTTTAAGATCTCATGCTGAACCTTGGAAGTATCCTGAGCTTCGTCAATCTGGACAAAGGGATAGCGCCTCTTGAGGCGGTTCAGAATAGCACTGTCTTCCTGCAGCAGTTTCAGGGTGGCCAGCAGAAGATCGTCGAAGTCCATGACGTGTTGCTTGGCTTTTAATGCTTCGTAGGCATCCGAAATCCTGTCGATCTCCGGAAAATCCAAGCCGCTTGAAGCCAGTTTGCCGCTGGCAAACATCATATTCCTCGAATAGCCGATCTGATTCGACAGAGTCTCATATTGGTCGTCATTCAGACGCGTGCCCATAACTTGAAAGGCAGCAGCAGACAAGAGCTCTCTTTGATGCGACAAAAGGGTTTTAGGGCGGATCCCGCGTTCTCTCCATACCTGTCCGAGCACTTTGAAGGCAAAGCTGTGAATGGTCGAAAATTCAAATTGATGCCTGAAGTGTGGGCGGAAACGGACCGCATAGCGTTCGGCCATATCTGAGGCGGCGGCTTTACTGAAAGTCAGGTTGAGAAGGTTTCTGGGATCGAGTCCGTGATGCTCAGCCAAATAGACAGCCCGCGCGAGCATCAGTGTTGTTTTGCCGCTCCCGGGTATTGCAAGTGTTAAAGCAGGGCCTTCGAAGTGGCAAATGGCATCCTGCTGATCTTTACCAAAGAATAGATTAAGTTCTTGTTCAAGTACTTTAAAAAATGACATGCTTCACCTCCGGTAAGATCTTATAATTGTATCACATTTGTATAGAAAAAATAAATTTGAGAAAGTTTATGGTGAGAGGGTAAAGATATAAATGTCCATTGAAAAAAGACTCCAATAAAAACCTTTAAAAGCGGTTGCGGCATGTGGGTAAAAAATGGTTTACTTATAGTAGGGAATGAGGTAAGATATTCTGTGACTATGACGTCGTGATGCAGGATAATCAAGACATGACACGCTAAAGATGACGTACGATCCCGCCAATGGAGA
>Ga0302240_1000335_pt1 | contig 50628 bp, 36 predicted proteins | sample AAG_UR_His_MG_FD_193538 | JGI IMG/M metagenome (GOLD analysis project Ga0302240, IMG submission 193538) | Enriched activated sludge microbial communities from anaerobic digester in WTTP, New Holstein, Wisconsin, United States - AAG_UR_His | ecosystem: Engineered > Bioreactor > Anaerobic >... | reverse complement strand
AGCAAAAGCAAAGGCACCACAGAGATGGTCAGGTAAGACCCGAGATTGGACATTGCCCGGTGAGGTATGGCTTAATCCGGTCAATATTTCTAAAGATGATTTGCGACAACTACCTTGACAAACTCCGAATTGCAAAAGAGTTCATAAAAAAAGGTTATAAAAAAGTCAATGGCAGAAGCGATTGGACTAGTCAAACCATTCGAGGGATATTAGCTAATGAAAAATATTGTGGAGATTACTTATGCCAAAAGACCTATACGAAGGACTTCCTCAGTCATAAATCGGCCGTCAATAAAGGAGCAAAAAATCAATATCTAATTAAAAACCATCATGAGTCTATTGTCGATGAGGATGTTTATCAAAGTGTCAGAGATAAACTGAATCAAAATTCTACAAGAGATAGCTATAAGATTAGGACAAAGTACCCGTTAACTGGCCGATTAGTTTGCTCTAAATGTGGTGGGAATTATCAAAGATCTGGTAAAGGGGAGATATATTATTGGGGGTGTGACAATCATAAGAAAAGCAAACTATTATGTGATGCCAAGAGAGTTCGAGAATCTGACATTTTTAATCTAATGAGGTCAGCATTCTCTAAACGGTATGACATTTATGGAACTGGACAAGGAAAACGACAGATCACCAGATTATTGAAAGAGATTCAAAGTGCAATATCTTTAAGAGAAATTCAATACAATCAACTTTGTTTACAACTAGATAAAGCCATACATGCAGAGAGTCAAGCGATTTTAAATTCAATTGATACCACTGATTTAATGAAGAATAGATTAGAAATTGAAAAGGAATTGGAAATCAAAGAACGCGACTGGGAATTGCTCGATCGAGACCAAGATTATCGAGATAATGCAGTCAGAATTTTGGAAGATTTGCGAACAAAATCATGGCCAATTAAAGACTTATATCAATCATGTAATAATCCGGATTTTATACGAGCTTGGATATACAAGATGACGATTATGGGGCCGAGAACAATAAAAATCCAGTGGTTAAATGGAGAAGTCACGATCGAACACATTGAAGAACGTGATAAATCATGAGTACTCAGCCCGTAAAAAATGCCAGTATTAGCCGTGTTAAAGTTATCCCAGCCCAAAAGAAAACCCATCGAAACGAAGTGAATGAAGATGGCAGAAAAAGAGTTATTGCTGCGTATGCAAGAGTTTCGACGCTTGATGAACATCAATCTTCAAGCTACGAGTTGCAGGTATCATATTATACTGATTTCATTGGTAAGAATCCGGCTTGGGAATTATACAAAGTATACACTGATGAGGGTGTTACTGGAACGTCTACTAAGAACAGAACTGGATTTTTGCAGATGATCGAAGACGCAAAAACAGGAAAATTCGAGTATATTATCACAAAATCAATATCCAGATTTGCCAGAAACTCCCTAAATTGTATCAGCACGATTCGCGAGCTTAAACAACTGCCAAACCCTGTGGGGGTCTACTTTGAGAAGGAAAATATTGACACTCTTGATAGTAAAAGTGAACTTTTTTTAACGATCCTGAGCTCGATTGCACAGGAGGAAAGCCGCACCATCAGTGAAAACTTAAAATGGGGTATACAAAAACGATTTTCACAAGGTAAACCCCACATCCCAACAACCTATTTTCTAGGATATGATACGGATGAAGACGGCAATATTGTCGTTAATGAAGATCAAGCAAAAATCGTAAGACGAATCTTTGAGGACTTCATAAGTGGCAAAGGGACACCTACAATAGCGAGAGACCTGATGCAAGATAATGTGCTGACCGCACGTGGCAATCCAACTTGGACGAGCGACTCCGTTCGGAAGCTACTTCGAAATGAAAAATATATGGGTCATGCGCTAGCACAGAAGACCGTAACCCTTGATTTTTTAACACACAAACGCGTTCCCAATAATAGCCACCAGCCACAATACTTCATCCGTAACAACCATCCAGCGATTATAACAGAAGAGATGTGGCATGAGACTCAGACAGAGCTTAAGCGCCGAAGCGAGTTGTTTAGAGATCCTGATAGGAAATATAGCAATCGGTATAGCGGTACATCGCCATTTTCCAATGCCATCTACTGTGGTGAATGCGGCAGGCCAGTTACTAGAAGACGAATGACATCAACTCATAAAGGAAAAGCCTATAAGTATACCGTATGGCACTGCAGAGTTGCTTCTCAACGGGATAAGGGCTTTAAGGACTGCAAAGCTCAGTATGTATGGGAAACGGCTATTGAAACCGCGTTTATGAGACTGCTTTATGAAATGAAAATGTCTAAAGAGAAATTGATTGGTGAAGTCAAAGTTAACCTCTTAGACTACGCCCTGACTGAGGGTGAGGAAGCCAGATTGAATGAGTTAAATGAGCAAGTCGACAAAGTTGGCGAACAGATCAGCGACCTCGCGAAAAGGGACATGGGAAGCAATGGTTCAATCTATGAAGCCAATATGCGACATTTGATTTATGAGCAGGAGATCCTCCAGATCGAGAGGGAAAACTTGAATAAGCTGATGCAGGACTATCACTACATGGAAAAGCATCTTGAGGAACTCGTAAATATTCTGGACGCAGTACATGATCCTGAAGAAGAATTTAAGGCTGACTATTTCAAAAACACAGTGGAAAGCGCGGTTCTATATAATGAACACCGACTCGAGCTGAGATTTAAATGCGGCATCAATCGAACCATGTACGCACACCGTGAGCAGGGATAAAAGGTCATAACTAAGAACCAACACGTGCATCGTCAGCATTGCCAATGCATCCTAAGAAACAATGGTACAACAAAAAGAAAGAACTCCATTCCAGCAGAATGAACTTGCATTCATCTGCATTCAGAGTGAACATACCTACTAAGGTAAGACACTTTGAGGAAGGGAGTTTTTTCTATGAAAGAAGAGCGGTTAAGACCTCATTCTGGGATGATACTTCATAGCCAGATCCGATTTGATGATGATTTGCTCAATGAAAACGAGGCACAAACAGATAAAGAACCACTATCCGATGAATTATCAGGTTCAAATGACAGTCCACTAATCTATAGTACCCACCAGACAGACATCGCAAAGCGACTATGGCACCAGACGCTTTGGGAGCCTGTTAATGAGTTGGAAAAAAGCGCTCTAAGTGGCAGTGGTCAGGGGTATAAAGTCGCCGCCTACTGCAGGGTGAGCAGTGAAGTAAGCGTTCAAATCAGGTCCTTAGAAAACCAAATCAGACACTATACCTATAAGATTCGGGAAAATCCGAACTCGAAGTTCGTCGGCATCTATTTTGATTCCAATTCATCGGGTACGACCATGAAAAACAGGCTCAGCCTCAAGCGGCTCATACGCCATGCTAAAGAAGGCAGGGTGGAGATGATCCTAACGAAAAATGTCTCAAGGTTATCCAGAAACACAAAAGAACTGCTCGAAATCGTCGATGAGCTAAGAACCTATGGCGTGGGCATCTATTTTGAGGCCGAGGGGATTGATACTGCGACCGAATACAATCGATTTTTGCTAACGACCTATGCAGCCTTAGCCCAAGGTGAAGCTGAAGAAACTTCAAATGCAGTGAAGTGGGGCTATGAGAAAAACGTCGTAAAAGGAAAGCCTAAATTTATGCCCATGCTGGGTTATGAGGCTATAGAGGAAAACGGGATTAAAATACTTCGTATTAAGGAAGACGAGGCAGAAGGCGTTAGAAAAATTTTCGACTGGTACATAAATGGCATGCAGTTAGCGGGTATAGCAAAACGCCTGATGTCAGAAGGTATTAAAACCTTCACAGGCAGCGATTTCTGGCGAGGCAATACCGTCAAGAACATTTTGACCAATCCAGCCTATACAGGCAACTATGTAGGGCGAAGAAAACAAAGGGACCTGCTTACGAAGCAAGTGAGAAAAAACTGCACCGATCAGCTACTCATTGAAAACACACATCCCGCCATCATTTCACTCAGTGATTATCAAAAGGTACAAGAACTTATTGAACTAAGAAAACCTCCGGCTAAAGATACCAAACACAAAAAGCCCAGTTCCTTATCCGGCAGAATGATGTGTGGCAGGTGCGGCTTTACAATCTCAAATTATCCCACAAGAGGCGTTAACTACTGGAAGTGCCAGCCAAGTGATTTAAAGGCCTGCGCCTTCGTTTCCCTTAAAGAAAATTTACTCCGGGAGATGATGGCAAAAGCATTACTAGAGAAGTACAGGCATGAAAGTAGCGATGAAGGATTTCTAAAACGGATTAGAAAAGAACTGGAATGGGTCAATCAAAACGACCATTTTGAGTTCTATCGGCTTAAATACATCACGGAAATCGAGATGGTCGAAAAGCTCCTGGATGAGTCGCTGGAGACACAAGACGTTACAGATGTTAAGCAATATCTGAAGTATCTTGGCGCAAACCAAGACCTCAACGGTCACCAGTATCTCGAGGATATAAAGCAAGCTTATCTGGATTTCGAAAAGAAAGTCATCGAGATCGAAGATGACAGGAAATGGCGAGATGAAGCGCTACTTAGCTTAAGTCAGGTAAAGGACGAAGCGACGTTTCTTGAAACGGCCGGTATTGATGTTCTAAGGGCATGGATACGACGAATGAAGATCTATTCGAAAGACGATTATATCGTCACTTTTATTGATGACAGCAGCATTGAAATTGGCAGCTGTGAGGCATATGGGGAAGTGATGCTTGAAAAGGTTCAAGGAAGTGCTGAGACGTGGGACACTGCAGATGATGCTGGACATGTGAGCATTAACCAACATATCATGTCACCCCATATCACAGCTCTTAAACCGCTAAATCTCGAGCCTATGCTGATAGAGTTAGGGAAGGAAGAAAATCCGCTGATGAAAAACAATTATGCCAATGTGATTAAGATAGAACCAGGGAACAATCAGTTTCTCATGAATGATTTAAGCCGGCGAATCCATGGCTTTGAATCAAGGGGGATACCTAAGACCATTAAGGCAGACAAAAAGCTCAGAGTCGCTGCCTACTGCAGGGTGTCGACGGACCGTGAAGAGCAGGAAGTGAGCTTAAAGACTCAAATTGCGTATTACACCTACCGAATCCTGAAGAATCCGAAGTATGAATTTGCAGGTATTTATGCTGATGATGGGATAAGCGGCAGGAGTACGGAGAACCGGCCGGAGTTTCTGAGGCTGATTGAGGCGTGTCGGGAAGGCAAAGTGGATCTAATTCTCACCAAGTCCATTTCAAGGTTCAGCCGCAATCTGGTGGACTGTTTGTCGACGACTCAAGAACTAAAAGTACTGCCAAGTCCAGTTTTTGTTGAATTCGAGAAAGAGAATCTTTGTACCAAGGACGAAAAAAGTGATCTCCTCATCAGTCTGTTTGCAGGCATCAGCCAGGAAGAAAGCGTGAACCTTGGAGAGTCCATTGCCTGGGGCAGAAGGAGATTTGCTGAAAGAGGTGTCGTGAATCCCAGTAGAGAGAACTATGGGTACAGGCACGGAACAAAAGAGAAGTGGATCATTGACGAGTACGAGGCTGACATCGTCAGAAGAATTTATGATGAGAGTCTTGAAGGAAAGAGTTATTTTAAAATCGCATCAGGATTAACTGAAGATAACATTATTACCCGAAAGGGAAACACCAGATGGTACGGCGGCAGCATCAAATTTATTCTCACCAATCCGATATATGCTGGGGATGTTCTTTACCAGAAACAGTATACGAAGGATACACTGACCACGAAGGTCGTAAATAATGAGGGCGAGCTACCTCAGTATCTGGTTGAGAACAACCACCCAGCGATCATAGACCGCGAAACATGGGAACGTGTACAGCTGGAAATAAAGCGTAGAGATGGGCTGTTTAAGCTAGGCATGGAAAGTTACCCGAAGGCACAGGAAGAGAATATCTTCTTGAAGAAATTTAAATGCAGCCAGTGTGGCGCGTTATATTCACCACATAGAAGGTTTGAGAAAGGTACGGGAAAAGGTCCTGGAAGAAGTACTCGAAAAGGTCCGGTTAAAGATACTGACATAGGTACAGTAACGTTAACTGAAACAGGTCCTGATAAGGAGACTGTCAAATATGAAGTGATACTTTGGAACTGTTATGACCGTATCAGTCCATATTCCTCGGTCAAATGTGATTCGACGACGATTACTCAAAAGTACATGGAGTTTCATTTCATGAAAACACTGTTTGATATCAAAGACAATGAAGCATTTTATCGTGAAGTTCTAGCTTTTAAAGAAAGTCTAAGCTTATCGCCTGAAGAACTAGAGGCCGAGGCTGCAATAAACACCGAGCTGGATAGCCTTAACGAAGCGCTTTATGAGGCGGTCGGAGAAGAAGCAAGGCGAAGGGGTCAGGACATTCAGCTGATCGACAGTCTGACTGAGAGCATCATCAAGTGCCAAGAAGAACTGAAAGTCTTTCAGGCAAGACAAAATCAAATAGAGAAGCTTGAAGCTGAAGCAAAGTGGCTAACTGAAGAATTAGCCCAAATGGACGATACTATCCTTGAAGATCCAGCTTTCCTCGATGTCTTTAAGAACAATCCGTTCAGAAGAGACATTTTCCTCAGACTGGTGGAAAGTGGAGACGTTGATAAAGCGGGTAGAATCACATATCATTTTACACTTGGCATCACGTGGACCATTGACTTTAAATATGATGACTTGAAATATTTTATGCGTGCCTACAGAACAGAAGGGCGAAACCAAGATAAACTTTCGCTCCTGGATGGGCCAGAGGTGAAGAAACTCATTAAGTTTTGTAAGGAACCGAGAAGTTTTAATGAGATGCTCGCATTTTTCAACGAGCTTAAATTCATATCAGAGGCACATTTTAGGAAGATTATTCTTTATCCGCTATTGGAGCGGGAGAAGATGAAAAGGCTCTATCCTGATGAACCCTACAGAAAAGGACGGCAGTATTATTCGGGGAAGCGGCCAGTTATATAGTAAGAGATAATGAAACCCACCTTGTAGGCTGGATCGAAGTGATCTGGCTTATGGGGTGGGTTTGTTTTTTGTGTGTGTATTGAATAGAAATCTAAAATCGTTTCAATTCGACATTATTAGACAGCATATTTTGTTACGCAATTGGGTAATGAAGTCATTAGAGTTTACTAATCAATACATCGAATTATGGTGATTTTTCTTGGTTCAGTTCAGTTACTTAAACGCCAAGTATATCCGAAACTGTTTTTGATAATATTTGAAGATTTTAAATATAATGCATCATTTGGTAAAATTGCATTATATAAAGTCCATTGGCCGTATGTATTTCGAAAACCACCTGGGCTAATATATGAACCTCGAGCACATTCCAGATGAATATGGGCTCCTGTAACTTTCCCAGCGGTTCCCTCTTGATAGAAAACAGTGCCTTTTTTGATAATTTTACCAACATATAAGTCTTGTATATTGTTATCGTGGAGTATCAAGATCGTCATTTTATCAAAGATGCCACTTCCGAATTTTACCTTATCAAGGCTTTCAAAATATACGCCATTACATCCGTCTGTGGAAAATCGTTTGATGACACCTGTGAACGGTGCATAAACATTTTCTATCGATGAGACTGATATGCCAATGTTATCAATCGCCTTGGTCCCCAAATGAGAATATGAGCCATTGTCACCTTGGGAAATGTTAACATATGTCATTGGGAAATGCGCTTTTTCGTAAACCGAAACCTGACTCGAAGCAATAAGATTTTTATCCACTGTTTTGACTGTTATGGTCGATTTGCCCTTTGTTAGTCCAGAAATCGATCCAGTTGATGAAATTGAAGCTACTGGGCTGCTGCTACTGCTGAATATTACTCGTTTATCTGTGGCGTTAGTAGGCAGAATTTCATACTTAAATTGGACTTTGTCATTTATTCCTAATTCCAAAACGCCTGAAGTTGTTATTGATTTAACAGTCACCCATGTTGCCGTCACTATATTAGATTTCGAGAATAAAGGATTTATTTCAATTTTGTAATAATATTTAACATCTTTAGTAATTTTAGTATCTACATATTTAAGAGAATTCATAAGTTGAGTGATTAATGTATACGGGCCTGAAGATGAAGTAGCTCTGTATACTTTAAACTCAGTCATTGACGATGCAGCGGGCGAACAAACCCATGATAATGAAATTGAAGGGGTGGTTGTTAGACCAGTAGGCGTGGCTTTCGCAGTGATCACAGGCATAGTAGAAGTTGCAGCGCTAAATTGCAGAGAAAGTGAAAAAATTATCAAAATCATCGTCAAAAATCTTACTGTACGTCTCATGTTTAACCCTCCTTCTTAAGTTCCCGAAAATTTAAGTTTTGAAATCATTTTCCTTTGATGATTAAATGTTAGCACCAAATTGGTCAAGAGAATATATTCGATTACGGCCAAAGTAAAAAAAAGAACGAACAAAATAATTCGAAAAGACAAAAATTCCGTAAAAATTCCGCATATATAAGCTATCTTCAACTTGGGAGGGATATTGTGGATACTAAACATATTAAAAAGAATAATGAAATTGTAAATTTTTACATGCTTTATATTATGCTAAAGGATAATGTAAATGCAAAATTGAAAAAATATGAATTGTTTGAAAAGATTTTTTCTGACAAAGCATCCAAGGATTTAAAAATACCAAGGAAAACAAAAGCATATGAAATAATAAATGGTAAATCATTACCTGAAAAATCTTTTTTTAAAACATATGAAAAGCTCATTCGAAATAATAATAAAGGAGAACTTCGATTAAATGAGAAAAAGTACCTCGAAAATTTATCAGAATTGTTTAATGTTAATTTTTGTGAGAAAGTTTATGATGATAAAATTAGAAATATAAAAATAAAAGACAGCGATAAGGAAAACTTGTCATTATCATATAGAAAGATAAACGATAATCAATATCATTTGGATTTTGTATTAAGAATGATTTTACTGTTTTTGGATTTTAACTCTTACAAAAGTCGAATATCTAATGAGAATAGAAAAGACCATATTTTTTCAGATGTCATAGATGTTTCTTGTAAAGGTAATTCCAAATATAAAACCGGAAAATTAGCTGAAGATGCAGCTGAATATTTTAAGCAAATGATGAAGTATGGTACAGGTCGAAAAATGGGAATTAGAATGATGCAAAGCATGGCAAATAAAGGTAATGCGTTTGGCTGTTTTGAAATGGCTAATATGGAGGCAGATGGTGATGTGGTTGGAAAACCAAGGTATGAAAAATGCTATTATTATTTAATCAAAGCTGCCCGTAAAAAACATCCATTAGCCATATGGTCACTTGGTTATTTGCGTTACTGGAATTATTATAATCAAGGGTTAACCGGCACTAAGCATAAACAAAACTATGGTGTAGCAATGCGATATTTTAAGATTGCCGAAAAGATGGAGTGTGCTGCGGCAATCAATAGTATAGGTGTAGCGTATTTAGAAGGTCATGCTGAAGTCGGGAAAGATAAAGATTTTTCAAGAGCTAAAGAATACTTTGAAAAAGCTGCTAAGATGGATTATTTCTTTGCGATGAATAATTTAGGAAAATTGTATGAATTGACATGGAAGGAAGCAGCTAAACATTTAGAAAGCAATTTAAATAAGGACTTAAATGATGAAAGCCCTAAGTTTAAAGATTTATTTAAGTCTGATAACTACATTAGTAATATGGAATTGAACAATTACATTTTTATGTATCAGAAGAAAGGACTAATTGAATTCGAGAAATCAGCAAAATCACATGACAGTTGGGCAGCGAACAGAGTTGGTTGGTATTACTATGAAGGATATGGCACACCTAATAATAAAAAAGATCCTGACCATGCAAAACAATATTTTGAGTTATCGATAAGTGCACCCCCTAAAACAAGATGTAAGTGGGCGCTTTATAATTATGCTAATAATTATCTGATAAATGTTAAATCAAAAATTTTTGATGACAATGCGATTAAATATCTTGAAGAAGCCGCTTCTTCAAATAATATTTTTGGAGGTGTAATAGAAGCCTCTATGAAGTTGGTGGAAATATATCATCATAACTATAAAGATGCAAAAACAGAAAAAGACAGAAATACTGCTGAATACAACCTTTTTGATCACTTAAATCTTATATTAGAGTCAAATAAATTAGATGAAAAAACCAAGACAAAATATAGAAAAATGAAAAACATGTTAGAAGATATTGTGTGAGAAAAATGGAAATTCAGTTAAATAGAAACAAACTAAATGAAGATTCAGGTTAATAAACTGTTAATTTGTTATTAGATGCATCTGGTGATCTAATTGTAGAAATGTATGCGTAATATGCTAGTTATTCAATCGTATGAAAATACACTTATTGTTAAATGTTGATTTTGACATATATGACAGAATGTATGAAATTATAGTCAGAGTAACATGTGAAATGATTACATTGTAGTATATTGATTTGCAACCTATTGAAGGGGAGGGAGACATGGGAATTATAATGTTATTGTCAGATGGCCTTACTACGAAAATGGGATGTAAATTAGTTTCTAAGAAATTATGTAACGAAAACATTGGTGCAAAAAGAATTCTATTGATATCACCGCCTCAATATGGCTTAAGTGATGCTCTTGTAGAAGCTTGTATATTAATTGGATTTGCGCGTGATAACATAGTCATCTATAGAGATATTCAAGACATTAAGGCGAACTTCGATTATATATATGTAACAGAAGGGAACACATTTCTAATTCTTGATTACATCAAGAAGAATTGTTTATTCGATTTTATCAGAGATAACTTTAAGTCTGGGCGAACTGATTACATTGGTGCAAGTGCCGGTGCAATGATTGCAGGTAAAGATATACGTCTTGCAAGTGACTTTGATACAAATTTTGTTGATGTGACTGATTTAAAAGCACTTGGACTTTTCGATGGAACGATCATACCTCACTACAAACAGAGTGAACTGAAGAGATATATACAGAATTCCGACAAGAAGATTATTGAAAGATACAAGAATATTTATTCTGTCGGTAATGGGAAAGTGCTGATTCTTGACGTTTTTAATGGATAAAATGCTATTAATAGAAAAATATGCATTTTCTTTCTGAACCAATGGAATAATAATTCAACTAATTGAGAAATGAGGTTATAAGATTGTTTATAGAATATTACAAATACGTGTTATTGAACTATTTAATTTAAAGAAATTCTTATCTGTATTGAAGTCAATTGTTGTCATTTATATGTAGTAGCAATTCTCATGCAACTATCTTTCATATAAGTATATAAATTTGGTTGTAAATATTGAGTCAAAATGCATTCTTTACATATGTCTTCATGAGTGCAGCCATTACAATAAGGAATGGTAATTCCTTTATATTTGTTTATTGATTGTCTGTATTGTCGTAATGCAGTGATAAAATCAAAATCTTTTATTTGGATTTGAAGATCATTAATTTTGTATGCTGACATACACGGGACAATCTTGAAATCAGTTGTCAATACAAAATTATATTTGCCAGATGAGCAACTAAATGCATTCTTCACCGAAAAAACATTGTTTTTATGATTTTTATTGTTGTTTATTTCATTTATTTCGAAAAGATTTATCACTTCTTCTGATGCGATGAAATCTGATATATTACTATTGTCATAAGCGGAAACAAATTCAGGGGATGAATAATATTTTATTTCATTATTTGTACACCAGTCTGAAATTAATTTAAACTCAATTTCAGTGAAACGATTAATTGGCGTTTTGCAAATTACATTGATGTCATGATAAATTAGATTTTTGATATTGTTTAATACTATGTCCGAAATAACGTTTGTCTGATTAGTCGTTAAAAACATAGTTTCATTCTCAATACCATAGATTGAAATTTCTATTTTATATGGCTTATAATTACAGAACAATTCGATGTGCTCATCAGTCAATAAACTACCGTTTGTAAAAACTGACACAAGTACGCCTTTTGTTTTGAGATATTTGTATATTTCGGTAAAATGCGGATGAGTAAGACACTCTCCGCCAGTCAACGTACAAAATAGCAAACCTTCAGAAATCATATGATCAATTAGTGATCTGTAATGATGCAGTTCATAAATTTGTGATGAAATTTTATTTGGAGTATTTATATAACAAAATCTACATTTGAAATTGCAGTTATTAGTTAATTCCCAAATCAATGAGAGTGGTAAAAAAATATTATTATTTCCATACAAAGCTTTTTTAATATGATCAATACCTGTATCTGTGATTAGAGTTGCAAAATCATTAGGAAAATATATTTCATTAGATTTATTTATATCGATATCTATTTCAATATTATTTATTGATCTTGTGACAAGCATACAGGCCTCCTAAAATAAAACAATGAGAGAAATATTTACTCTCATTGTTCAAAATTCTAGCATTCTTGTTCATTCCTATTTCCTTTTCCTTGTCGTAACATTCCATCATCACAAGGCATTGAGTTTTTTGAGTCTTTTACGATAATTTTTACTTTAATTTGCTTTTCTTTCATCTGATATCACATCCTCCCTAAATAAAATGTATTTAATGAATAGTAATTATTGAATTAAAAGCATTTAATAGGTCGATGCACTTTTTCATAGATTTTTTGAGTATAAATAATAATTAAAATATACCATATAGTTAGTAAAATATCTATTATATTCCAACGGGTATATTGAATTAAATTGCGATTCAGTACTTCATACTCTAAAAATGAATTAATTGAACTCATCTCATAAGTGAGGGGAGTTTTATTTTTCTTTTGATTGAAGTGTCACTTGTTTATTTATTTAAATGAGTACATTAAGTTGCTAATTGTCGCAGTTTTAGCAATTAAGTACACAAATGTACATATTAAGGTTAACATAAATATTTCCATCCTTCTCGCATCATGCCGTGCCTGTTTTTCGTTAGGTTGCTTAAAGGTCTAGATCCCCCAGTGGGCCTATTTTTTGAGAAAGAAAATTTGGATTCTCTTGACAATTCTTCCGAATTATTCCTTACGATTTTATCATCAATGGCTCAAGAAGAGTCAAAATCCCTCAGTATGAACGCCACATGGGGCGTCATGAAAAGATTCTCACAAGGCAAAGCCCATATCCCAACGAAATTTTTTCTCGGCTATGACCGGGATGAAGATGGCAACATCATCATCAAAGAAGAAGAAGCCGAAATCGTAAGAAGAATCTATCGGGAATTTTTAGAGGGCAAAGGTGCAATGCAGATTGCCAAAGGGCTAATGAAAGACAAGATACGAACAGGACGAGGGAATCCCACCTGGACCTCGGATAGTGTACTCAAGATTTTGAAAAATGAAAAGCATAAAGGCGACGCAATTTGTCAGAAGACAGTCACACTGGATTTCTTGACCCATAAGCGAGCGCCGAATAATAATCATAAACCCAAATATCTTATAAAAAATAATCACCCAGCCATCATCTCTGAAGAGATGTGGAATCAGACCCAGGAAGAGCTCAAACGACGCAGCGATCTGTTAAGGGATCCGGACAATAAATATAAAATGGCCTATAGTGGTAAATCTGTTTTTTCAAACAAGCTGTACTGCGGAGAGTGCGGACGACCGGTGACCAGAAGACGTCTTACCTCAAAACGACGCGGCGAATATTTCTATTTTACGGCATGGCAGTGCCGGGTATCCTCGCAAAGAAGTCATGAGGATATCACCTGCAGCAGTAAGTATATTTGGGAAGAAGTCCTGGAAAAAGCCTTTATGAGACTACTTCATGAAATGAATAGGGAACGGGATAAACTAATAAAGGAAGCACAGATTATAATCGCTGAGGTTTCGCTTAGCGAGGTTGAATTTAATAAACTGGATGCTACTGATCAGAAACTAAATCAAATTGCTGACCAAATCAGTGAGCTTGCTGTAAGGGAATCTATCACCAATGATCCCATCTATGATGCATCTCTGCGCAACTTGATCTATGAACAGGAAATCATCTTGGCTGAACACGAATATCTAAATAATCGAAAGAACGAGAGCGAATTTCTAAGAATGCAGCTTGAAGATCTGCTGGGGCTGCTGGATAGTTTAACGGATGAGGATGGATTTAGAGATGATATTTTCATGAGGTCTGCGGAGCAGGGTATGTTCAATCCGGATTATCAAGTCGAGTTCAAATTCAAATGTGGCGTTAAAAGAAGTGTATGTGCCAATCGAGTGGATTATCTTGAAGAGACGACGAGTGAGATGGCGAAGTAGATTAGACTCAGATAAGAGCAGCCAGTGGCAAGAACAACCATTTACCAGAATAACCAATGATAGTTTTAACCAGTGATAAGAATGATTTGTAGAACTTAAAACAATAAAATAATACTCCTTTTCAGGCAGGATATAGTACTTGCAATATGTCCAGCCTAGAGTGAACATACTTACTAAGCCGAAGGCTTAAGTATGATCCTCAATGTGAAAAGGAGTTTTTTATATGGGAAAGAAACGAAATAGCGAGCAGATAACTTCTGGTACTCTAGAGCAATCCTCAATAGATGATGGCACTGGTCATGTAGAAGGTAAGGACAGTACTGGCCAGTTGGTTATCCATGACGTCATATCAGTTGACGACAAGGATGATAAGCGATTATCTATTGATGGCCAGGACTGTACAGACCAGTTGGATATCAACGACTTCATTCCAGCGGACGACAAGGCTGATGATCAACGATCTATTAATATTCAAGACTTCATCCCTGTAAATCCCTATAAGAACTGGTCAGAAGTAGATATTAAAGACCACGTGGATAGGTCGATGTGGGTTCAGGACCTTTGGCAACCGATAGAGGAAAGCGGCAGCCTGACAAGTAAGAAGATCAAAGTCGCAGCATACTGCAGAGTCAGCGTTGTCTCCTCAGATAAGTGTGACTCGCTTATTAATCAAGTTGACCATTTCACACGACTTATTTCTGCAAAGCCAGAGTGGAAGTTTGTCGGCATCTATTTTGATAACAGCGTATCCGGCAAGAATGTACAACAGCGCCATGGCTTTACAAGAATGCTGAGGCACGTATCAGAGGGTAAAATCGACCTTATCCTGACGAAGAATATCTCAAGGTTTTCACGCAACACCCAGGAGCTGATGGAGATACTTAACCAACTCGATGGGTGCGGGGCGGAGGTTTATTTTGAAAATGAGAATATTTTAAGTTCAGATAAGAACAACCAATTTCTCATTTCGACGTATGCAGGCCTTGCGCAGGCTGAGATTGAATCATCTTCCAGTGCCATAGCCTGGGGATTTGAAAAGAGGTTTATAAGCGGTAGACCGCTGCTATCAAATGTCTATGGCTATAGGACATCCATCGATGGCTATGAAATTGTGAGTGACCAAGCAGCAGTCATTCGTCAGATTTACGCCATGTGCCTTGAAGGAAATACCTATACGAAGATCGCTAAATGGCTGATGGTACAGAATGTGAAAACTTACTTAGGCAAGGACCTATGGAGTGTTACAGTAGTCAAGTCCATCTTGACCAATGAAGCTTATATTGGATCTTACACTGCGAGAAAAAGAACCAGCGAACTTTTCTCTGGCAGATCAAAACCAACAGACGGATTACGCAAGCAGTACCAAATCGAGAACAGCCATCCTGCGATTGTTGATGAGGACACCTATCATCAGGTTCAAGAGATGATCATTACCAAATCAAGAACCTATACAAAGACGCAGCTAGGTAAGATCAAGTTAAGATCCCTTTCTGAAAGGATTAAATGCGGTATTTGCGGTTACAATTACCACCATTCTCAGAAAACATCCAGACACTACTGGAAATGCCCAACCAGAGTGATTAGTAAAGACGTTTGCGGTGCCAAGAATCTCAGTGAAGAAGCCATCAGGGAGATGTTCCTTAGTGCCATCAATCTGAGATTTAATTTGACTGAAGATAAGTCGCTTAAAGAGCTGCTGACACTCATACAAATGGTGAACCAAAATGACCACCTTGAGTTTCACAGACTCAAAGCGCTGAATGCCATTGAACTTGCCGAGATGAGAGTGGGCATTGAGTTTACTGAGGAGGAGATAAAAGAACTAAAACGTTGTTACATTGAATTTGAAAAGAAACTCGATCATATCGAAACCGATAGAAAATACAGAGACGAAGCGATTAAATGGCTTAAGGAAATAAAATCTGCTCATGACTTTATCACTGAAGCTACGATAGACTATCTAAGGGCGTGGGTCATTAGAATCACCATATTTTCAGAAGATGACTTTGAGGTCTTCTGGATTGATGACCAGAGCACCTGCGTTGGGGACTGTTCACCAAGAATCAGAGAGAAAAAGGTATCAAACATAATATTCGCGGAGCCATCAGTTGAAATTAGAGGAAGGTCGGATCCAGAGTTGGAAACAGGGATTAGTGTAAAACCAAAATCAGTAGATTTAATGAAACAAGTCACGCACTCGATCAAGGGATCTAATATCATAAGAACCATACCGATAAAAACTGATAAAGCAAAGATAAGAGTTGCAGCTTACGTGAGGGTTTCAACTGAAAGCGACCTTCAGATGATGAGTCTAAAAGCCCAGACCGCCTATTATACTTATGCTATCCTTAAGAACCCCCAGTATGAGTTCGCTGGGATTTACGTCGACGAAGGGATAACAGGGACCTCGATTAAAAGCAGAGATGATTTTAACCGTATGATAGAGGACTGCACTGCCGGAAAGATTGATCTGATCATTACCAAGTCCATCTCCAGATTCTCTCGCAATGTCGTCGATACTTTAAAGTATATCCAGTATCTCTCAAATCTAGATAAGCAAACCCACGTATTTTTCGAGCGCGAGAACATTTCCACTGAGAACAAGGACAGCGCCTTTATGATCTCGCTGCTTGCCGCTGTCAGTCAGGAAGAGTCCAGGAACAGTGGTACATCCATTGCATGGGCCAAACGGAGCATGGCAAAACGCGGTATTATTAAGCATCATCAGCCAGGCTATGGCTATAAAATCGGAAAAAATCACGAGTGGCATATTATCGAAGAAGAAGCTGAAATCGTCAGAAGAATTTACAGAGAATTTTTAGAGGGTAGGACCTATGCCCGGATTAGTAAAGGGCTAAGGGATGATCAGATCCCGATTTCAAAGTGGCAAAAGGCATGGGAACATAGCATCATTAAACGAATTTTACACCGGGAAGAGTACCGGGGGAATTATCTCTTTCAGAAGGTACATCGAGGCGAAAGCATTGAATATAAGCGAATTATCAATAAGGGAGAACTACCACAGTATCTGATTGAAAACCATCATCCCGCGATCATTGACAGTCAGACATGGGAACTTGTGCAGGCAGAAATTGAAAGGCGTGAAGAAGAGCGAAAGGGTAAAATCAAATATAAGTATCCGAAGGGTTTAGGCAAGAACGAGGCCTTTGTAAAAAAACTTTACTGCGGTGAATGCGGGAGCCTAATGGGTTTTTACAGGCAATTAGGCTTTCCAAAGTCAGGTAAGTATTATCATAACTGGAGGTGTAATGAAGGGTACAAAAGTCGGTGTGATAACAAGCCTTTTTACCAAAATTTTCTTGAGGTCGGTTTTTCTCAGATGCTCTTAGATATTCAGATGAATCCTCGTTTTGATGATTATGTTAATAGATTTAAGTCAGAAATTCGGCTTAATGAGGATGAATTAACAGAGATGAATGTCCTTGAGGATCTTGTAGAAGATCTGAATCAAGAGCTTTACATCGTCGTTGAAGGGGAGCTTGGAAAGAAAGGTAAGGACACGAAGCGCGTTGATGAGCTGACTGAAAAAATAGTCGCGTTAAAGGATCAGATCAGAGAATTTACCAAACGAGAAGAGCAAGTTCAGGCCATTGATGCACAAATTTTAGAAATGAGAAAAGCCCTTGGTGATAGACGAATTGAAGAAAGTGCAGTAGATAAGAAGAAAAGGAAACAAAAAACCGAGACAAACATAGAAATTGTACTCCAAGACGAATTCGGATATTATGAAGATTGCCCTGACTTTAATAGTGAGCAGTTTGAACGCTGGATCGAGAAGGGTATAACTTATAGCGATGGCAGGCTCAGCTTTCGTTTCAAAGCCGGATTTGAGTGGGCGGTACCTTTCGTCTATGACGATTACAAAGAGAGGCTGAGGGCAATTAAGCGCCAGGAGAAGGCCGCAGAAAAGGAAGCATACTTCAATGGGCCACAGGTTAAGAAACTCCTCACATTCTGTAAGGAGCCAAAGTCACTGGCTGAAATGTATGAGTTCTTTGGAAAATACTCTGATAAATACGTATTTAAAGAGTGGATTGTCACTCCGCTATTGGAGAGAGAAAAGCTCAAACTGACAATGCCTGATCAGCCAAGCAGTAGATTTCAGAAGTACTATTCAGGGCGTACGAGGAAATTTTAATAGGACCAATTAAGTCATTCGCTGATATCTTCAGCATGGCTTGGTGGGTCCTTTTTTTGTATTCAAATATATGTAAAAAGATACTTCAATAAACATATAACGGAAGATTTTAATCCAAAATTGGGTAATAGTGTGCATAGTGTGTGATAAAAATGACATAGGTAAAGAGTAATTTGAAATGAGGTGGATTACATGATAAATACATTTTTCAATGCAATGGTATCTGCAATTAAAAAAGAGGAATTAGAGTTAAATCAACTCTTTAAGAAGAATAGTGAACTATATCAAAATCACCATCATGGCGTATGTATCTTATATGAAACAACCTTTGTCTATCTCATTTTCAAGGAATTATTAAAACACGAATACCCATTTAAAATTTACTGGGAGTTTCCGTATCCAGATAATAAAAAAGAACATTATCCAGATAATAAAAAAGAACATTGCGATATAGGTCTAATACGTAACAATGGAGATGTTGAAGCGTTAATTGAATTTAAAATTTGGACCGAGAACCACGATCGAAAAATTAAAGCTGATATCTTAAAACTTCAAAAGGTAACTGGTTGTAAAAAGTACATCGTTATTCTTGGTTATGGTGGGGATATTCATGAGAATCATGATTATCTGATGACGGAGAATCCATCGTTACATTTGATTGGCATGGATGGATTAACAACGAATTTCTTTAAAGTAAAAGAAGATAGATTGGAAGCTAATGAACTGAATGTATTTATGTATGAAATCAAGGAAATCTAGAACAGTAGATTAAAGCCGATATGGTTAATAAAAAAGGGGTGAAGAATGTGACAATAACATTAGAAGATTTAGCAAATAGCTATAGTGATTGGGTAAGCGATAATTTTGATGAAATTGATGAGCTGAAAATGTTTTTGGATGCTTTATTTGGGCGCAAGAGACTACTAATTCTTAAAAGAGAAAGTGATTTCAATAAGCTTTATAAACAACTTGAAGAATACTGTAATAAAAATTCAATTCAATATTCCAAACCAAATTTTAATAGAAATATAACTGCAGAGCAAATTAGGGGAGAAGTTGTCGTTGACTTTGAAAATGGTCAACCATCCCATCACAGAAATCTGCCAGGTTATATTGCATTTGATAAACGACAGATGATCGTAATTGATGGACTCAGTGCTGATACAGATCTAGAGGTGTTAAGAGCGTTCTGCTATATGGGCTGTCTTGGTGGATATTATAATGACCTTGAAAACCTACCTAAGGATAAGCTGCCAGTTGGCTCATCATATGTTTTTATTGCAAAAGAAGACTTTCCGATTGAAAAGTTCATGTCTATAACAACTCATTTTAGAGAAGAATCATCCGAAATTGATCTGAACGATTTTGAGAAGAAAGTCAAAAAACACATGGAACTTTATAAACAGAATGTACTAAAAATTGCGGATCCGGGTGTTTATATACATAATGGCAATGAGCATAAAATGCATCACATCCTGCCAGTTAAACTTTCCGATCTGAACATTTTAAATCCATATAACACGGACACTGGGTTAATGCAATACTTTGATTTTAATAAGAAGCATAGGTACTTTCATCACTTAAATTCCTCCCAGGCTATGTGTATTAACTTTTTTTTCCCGCTAATCAAATATAGAAAATTGGATGTAGTTTTGAAAATGCTGAATATTGAAGGTGAGCCTGCCTATAATACTGTAAAATTCGAGAAAGAATCTGACTTAGAAAAGGGCAAGTATCGGAAAACAAATTTTGATTTTTACTTTGAAACGACTGAAGGCAAAAAAATATATTTCGAAATCAAATATACAGAAAATGGGTTCGGTGCATATTCATTTGGATTAAATGGAAATGAAGAAAGCGACCGTGAACATGACGAGACATTTTTAAATACTTATCAAATGATATTTGATAATAATCCTGCAATCGAAGAAAGATTCAAGCAAAAAGAAGTGTTTTTCAAGCATTACCAATTGATGCGAAATTTGCTTCACATCGATAACGATAGTTATGTCATATTTCTATATCCTGAGGGGAATAAAGCCGTTCGATCAGCTGCAAGAAATGCAAAAGAGGAAGTAATCAAACCACAATGGCGTCGTCAATTTAAACCGGTTACTTGGGAGTCGTTAATTAAAGCGATTGATATATTTATTAATCAAGATGATCTGCTTGATTACTATAAAAATAGTTTTAGGGTCAAATACTTGAACTATTAAAAGCTATTATGGTTATCGTTCCATTATCTAAAGACAACCAAAGCAAAATGACTTATAAGAGAGTTTCAGTTGAAGTGTAAGAATCCTATTAAAAAAATACGGAATTGAAGTTGAAATGGTCGTCATAATGCTAAAGGCTAAACATGGTAAAACAAATCGATTTCAAATTAGATGGATGAGGAGTGAAAGTTTGAATATGAATCAACTAGATCTCGATGGTTATTTTGTGCAAAGAGGCATTGCAGAGTTTTCAATCGAAGTTAAAACAATACTTTCAAGAATAGCCGAAGATATTGAAACTGAAAGATCAAAAGGAAAAGTTCATCCTGGAATAGGTGATGGTGTAACCGATGATATCAATTTAATCCCATCCAAGAGTAATGGATCATGCCATCAAGTTCTAGTCGGAATATGCTATGACAAAGATAATCTAGAAGAACGAATACGTGAATGCCTGGATCATGTAGCCATTAATTGTTCCGGTATCAATAAAGAAATATTCTTCTTAACAACCCAGTGGAATTCAGGTGTTGTAAATAAATTTAATGGGTATATTGAAGCTCTTAGAAAGAACGGGCTACTCATCAATTTGATTTATGTCACTTCAAAAGGCTTCGTTCTAATGCCTGTATAACCTGGGTTTCTGCAAGATGTGAGCGATCAAAAGGTAATCATGGATTAATTACTATGTGATATGGTATGTAATGGTTTCATAATACGCTCGAAATAAGAGGCTACTAAGAGGAACCTGAAAATATGACTGATGTATTAATGATAATGATGACCCACTAAGTCATTAGCTGTTTGATCTGACAGCATGGCTTGATGGGCCTTTTTTTGTGTGTTTTATGCCGGAAAGAAAATAAATTTGCTAAAATTTGTAGTTTCGACAATATTAGACAAAAAGATTAAAGGATTAAATCGTGTGAATGTCTAATTAAGAGCAGTGGGATAAATATTATATTATCAATATTATCAAGTGTGGAAAAACTGATGTCACGACGCTAATTTTGATCTGTAATGTCATTCAAAATACAAACTATGGAAGGTGCTGACATAAGAATGAATTATGAAAAATTAGATGTGATCGTTTCAAATTATAAGAACAATTTTACGAAAATCAACAATGAAGAAATCTATAAGTGGAAAGCAGTCAAATGTTTTCAGGACCATTGGGACATTGAGGCTGCTGATTTTGCATCTATGCTGTCTAAGTCACTAGAGTTGTCAGTTAATCTTCTAGCATCAAGGAATTATTATCCCAAAAAAATGCTGTTCAAATTGGCAGGTGAGGATCAAGAAGCAGTTCGTAAGATGTTTAGAGAATTGTTTGATGAGTCCCTTCAAGTAGAAGAAAGAATTGAGAATTTTATGAGTGCAGCTGACCTGCTTCTTGATAAGTACAAAGACCGAATCAATGATTCGCATTATCAAACGGTTAATTCGATTAGTGTGTATTTATTTTTTAAGTATCCAGAGAACTACTATCTATATAAATATGGCAAGTATAAGAACTTTGCGAAAGCAGTTGAATATCCGGAATATCCAAAAAGATTCAGTATTTTGAGTGTCAGCAATTACTTTAAAATGTGTGATTTGCTTCTCGACTACATTAAACATGATAAAGAGCTTTTAGAAATGAACAGGAGTAGAGTAATTTCAGATACATATTCAGATGAAGCGAGACACTTATTGGTAGAAGATATTGTGTACTATGGCAGCCATTCATTTGATGACACAAAAGAATGGTGGCCAAGTAATTCGGAATATGATCCTGGAATAACTGTCGAGTCATGGCAGTCACTCATAACTGACAAAACAATATTTACAGTAGAATCCTTAGAAGTTATGAAGCGGTTTTTGGATTTTGGTGGGGAGGCAACATGTTCTCAATTAAGCCGAAAATATGGTAAGTCAAAGAATTTCTATATTTTGGGATCATCAAGATTAGGTAAGAGAATTAGTGAGAAAGTTCATTGTCCACTTGTAAAAAATGATGAGGATTCCAGATGGTGGCCGATTCTATATGTTGGCAGAAACTCCGATGATAAAACGAAAGGCAGCTATATATGGAAGCTTCGGCCCGAACTTAGGAAAGCCTTGGAAATGAGCGACTTATCATCGGTAAAGTTGTATGCAGATGATGAACCTTCTACTGAGAATAATTGCTGGTGGTTGAATGCTAATCCGAAAATTTGGAGCTTTTCGAGAATCAAAGTAGGAGAAGAAGTAAATTACACATTGTTAAACGATAGCGGTAAAAAGCGACGCATCTATCAAAACTTTCTGGATGTCAAAGAAGGGGATCTGGTTATAGGTTATGAATCAACGCCTGTTTTGAAAGTGGTAGCACTCTGCAAAATTTCGGGTGAAAATGATGGAGAACAAATTTTCGTCGAAAAGTCCGAAAGTCTTACAACTCCAATTGATTATAGTACACTTAAAGAATTGAAAGAACTTGAGAATATGGAGTTTTTCAAAAACCCGATGGGTAGTTTGTTTAAATTGACGAAAGATGAATATGACATCATTATGGAGGTCATTAGGGAGTCTAATCCAAAGCCAATTATTGATAAGGTTCTAAGTTACACGCGTGAAGATTTTCTGTCAGAGGTATACATGAGAGAACAAGATTATGATTCGCTTGTATCTCTTCTTAAAACAAAAAAGAACGTAATCCTCCAAGGTGCACCAGGCGTTGGAAAAACATTTGCAGCTAAGCGCTTGGCTTATTCAATGATGGGAAAAAAAGATGAAGACAAAATCAAAATGGTTCAATTTCACCAGAATTATTCATACGAAGACTTTATTATGGGATACAAACCAGTCGAGAATGGATTTAAGTTACAGTCAGGTATTTTTTATCAATTTTGCTTGTATGCCGAAAACAATCCAGAAAAAGAATTTTTCTTTATAATTGATGAAATTAATCGAGGTAATTTGAGTAAGATTTTCGGTGAACTGTTAATGCTGATTGAGAATGAGTATCGTGGAACGGATATGGTACTTGCATATGATGGTATGAGTTTTACCGTTCCTAAGAATCTTTATATCATAGGTATGATGAATACTGCAGATAGAAGTCTTGCAATGATTGATTATGCTTTACGCAGAAGGTTCAGTTTCTTTAATATGGCGCCAGCTTTTCATAATGATGGTTTTGTTAATTATCAAAAGAGACTAGATCATGAAGTGTTTGATAGCCTTATCGAACAGATTAGAGCACTGAATAAAGCCATTGAGAATGATCCATCATTAGGTGATGGTTTTTGCATAGGACATAGTTACTTCTGTGAAAAAGAGGTATGCACAGAAGATTGGGTACAGAGTGTTATTGAGTACGACGTTTTGCCGATGATTAGAGAATATTGGTTTGATGATAAGTCGAAAGTAGACAGCTGGACCGTTAAATTGCGTGGTGTTCTTCATGACGAAGGATAAAAGTATTTTCATTAGGAACATTTATTATATGCTCACTTATGCTTATCAAAATTTGCAGCAACAAAATTATGAAGACATTGAAACAGAAGAGTTTGATAACATTCAGGATTTATTTGCTTCCATCTTATCAAAAGGTGTCTCACTTCAAATTAAACGAGGATTAATGAAAGACTATATCCTGATGAATGATAATTTATCCGTACTCAGAGGAAAGATCAATATGAACGGTTCAATCAAACACAAAATAGAGCACGTGCAAAGGCTCAACTGTGATTACGATGAATTCTCTGAGAATCATCAAATGAACCAAATCCTTAAGACGACAATGTTCAGGATGCTTCTTAGCAGAGAAGTTAAACACAAAACCAAAAACGAGATAAAGAAGCTGCTTGCTTACTTTTCAAATGTTGACACCATTGAAGTATCATCAATAAACTGGAACTCATTTCGATATCACGCAAACAATGCGACGTACCGTATGCTGATGAATATCTGTTATTTGGTTATTGAAGGCTTACTATTAACAACAGAGGCAGGAAACAAGAAAATGTCGACCTTTCTTGATGACCAGCATATGTCACGCTTATATGAAAAATTCCTGCTCGAGTACTTTAAAAAGCATTTTCCTGAATACAAACCTGCAGCAAAGCAAATTGATTGGGATACAGATGGAAAGATTGGGTTTTTACCGATTATGCAATCCGATATTATGCTATCAAAGGGAATCCAAAAGCTTATTATTGATGCCAAATACTACTCGAAAACCATGCAAATGCAATTTGACTCTGCAACAGTACATTCTGGAAATCTGTATCAGATATTCACCTATGTTAAGAACGAGGACAAAGTTAAAGACGGCCAAGTTAGTGGGATGCTGCTTTATGCAAAGACAGATGAGCAAATTGTGCCAAATTATAAGTATGATCTAAGTGGAAATATAGTCATTGTAAAGACGTTAGATTTAAACGTGTCTTTTAAAGGAATTAGAAATCAACTTGATGAAATTGTTTATAATTGGGCTGGTTAATGAAAAATTATCAAGGGAAAATCACTAATTTCAATATTTAGGACTGGAGGGGTAGCGTGTTTATTGATTTGATCGTTTTGTTTCTATTACCAATGATAAATCTAATGCTGGTAGCCTTGTTGATAATTTTTATTGTGAGATTGCCGGTTTACCTGAAATTTAGGCAGTCCAATTATGGTGCTATCAGCGGTAATAACATGATGAAGATCATCAAATCACGTGGATTGTATGGAGAGTTCTTAATTTTTTATGCACTTGAGAAAATTGATTGTGATCATAAATATCTACTTACAAATGTATACCTGCCAAATGGTGAAGGTGAGTTAACTGAAATAGATCTTTTAATGCTCACCAGGAAAGGAATAATTGTAATTGAGTCAAAGAATTATAGTGGTTGGATTTTTGGTGATGAAAGACATAAAATGTGGACGCAAACTTTAAAGGGTGGTAAAAAGCAGCAATTCTTTAATCCCGTATGGCAAAACAAGGGTCATATTACAGCTTTAAAAAAATACGTTGCTAAAATTCATGACGATGCAATATTTTCATTTATTGTATTTAGTGAGCGTTGTGAACTGAAAAAAATCACAACAACTTCGAAAAATTTGTTTGTGATCAAACGAGGGAAGTTGAATTCTGAAATCATTAAAGTACTAGATGCAAATCCGTATTTGCTGACAGAAGAGGAAGTCGATCAGATTTATAACGAACTGAAAAAAATGACACAAATGAGTGAGTCCGTTAAGGAGAATCACATAAAAAGTATTGAAATTAAAAAATCAAAGATGTCTTAGTTGTACGTATAGTTTTGGCGTCTATGAAAAGTCTGATGAAAATGCGTAAAATTTGCTTAGTGATACTGGAGGGCTGGTTCTGAAAATTAAACTGTATTGGCCGAATTGCGATCTTTATTATAAAGATATTGAGTTTAATGGGAATGATGCTTTTTTTCTTGAATGTACTTTAGAAGAGGCAAAAGAACAGTTGTTTAATCGTTTAAACGAAAAACAAATTAATCAGTGCATGAGTACTTACGATCCAGAGCCTAATCCGAAGTCTCTTGAATTTGGAGTTGAAACAAATAAGATTTGCTTTCTGATCACGCAAGATCAAACATTAATCCTACCTGAACCTTGGATTTTTCCATACGCAGGTCAATGGAATGCGTATAACCCATTTCAAAAAATCAAAGAAATTGAAATTGAGGACATTGGTCAACTGACCGACTTAAAAGTTGATTTGATAGAAGATTAAATTGAAATCGATTTGATTTTTATTTTATGAGTGGAGGAATTCAGTAAAGGAGGCCGATTCAATGGGGAATAATGATAGAATATCGAACCAGATAATCATTCATGAAATTTTGAAGGATCTTAAGGATAGAGGGTATGAAGGTTTTACAGCGAGGCCATGGAATTATTTCAAGCCTGAGTCCACACTTTGGTGGTTGGTCCCCTCGACAGAATGGCCTTCATATAAGTATGGGAAACTGGTATTGTACAGAGCTAAAGAAGGCTACAGAGTAGGATTTCATATTGAAAAAGGAATCTCTGAAATAGCAGGACAAATGCTGTCATCAAAAGGTGCACGGAAATTGTGCACTAAACCAGACTGGGCTTGGAATAGCCTACTTTCTGATCTGTCAGATGGCAAATTTGAGGATAAGCTAAGGGAAATTTCTGATGCAGCAAATAAACCGTTAAGAATATCCCTGCAAGCTTCCAATGTTACAAGCGAATATGATCCCTATTCCGAAAAGATTGAAGGGCTTGAGACAGACCACATCATAGCTTTTGAATATAATTCTGGTGAGCTTAGAATTCTTAAAGATGAGTTGAAAGGCGAAATGCGCAAATATGGATATATCACCAAACTGAATGATTTAATTGGTGTTTTCCAGGTGAAGGATCTGGAATGGTTCTGGATCGATATGTTTGTAACTGCAGACGTTGAAATCTCTAATGAAGCACATATAAATGAACTTGTTATAACCTTCTTGAAGTATTACAACGGTATGTTCGGTTTTTAAGTTGACAATGAAAGTCCGGATAGCACTCTTTTGCCACTGCTAAAAAGATCGGATACAACAATATTTATATCAGGAGGAAGTTGAAATGGAATATACGGATAATGAAAAACAAGTTTTGTCATTGTTGAAAAGAACAGATTTTAAGAATCTGTCAAAGGTTGATTTCATCAGTTATGCATCAAAATTAAGTGAATTGCGTCCAGAAGTAGCAACACAGGTTTTAGCACAGTTCCCGGAACTTGCAAAGCTTATCCAGGCTTCTATGGTTGAGTACAAAGACATTCTTGAAAAAATAGTTGCAAGTGATGATGAAAGTACAAATCAAGTTTATGCCATTTTGAATAAAGAAATTGAGGCAGCAGATGAAAGCCGGAAAGAATATATTGAGTTTGCTGACAAAGTTCGCTCAGATTTAAGCAAGTGCTTAGATAATCCTAATTTGTCACCAGAACAGCAAAAAGAAATCAGAGACCAAGAGATGGAAGTTTTGCGAATGGTAGATAAGAAGGATTCAGAAATACGGGAACAAGAAACAGATGCTGCTCGAATGGCAGACAAAAAAGATTCGGAAAAGAAAGAATTTAACTGGAAGGTACTTGGGGCTGCTAGCTTTGTTGTTCTGACAGTTGTAGGAATAGGTGCGGCTGCATTAGGTGGAAACGTTAATATCAAACTACCAAAACCAAATATATAAAGTTTATTAATTGACCAAGGGAGAGTTGCTACAATGTCAACAGCTTTGAATATTTTACATTGTCATATGCAGTATTGTTTTGATCCAAAATGCGATAATTCCAACGATTTACCTGATCAACCTGGAATATATATGATATGTATTAAAAACAAAGATATTCTTGCGGAGAATATGCAGAGTGCTGTATATCAAGAAATCGATGACAAGCCTATTCTTTATATTGGTATATCCGAAACTCAAGGTTTGAGGAACAGAGACTTTCAAAATCACTTTAAAGGAACAGCAAGAAATTCAACACTTCGCAAAAGTCTTGGTTCCTTATTTGGTTGGAGTTCCGACAGAATTTATGATAACAGCGGCAGGTACAGATTTAATGTAACTCGTGAGCAAGAACTCACCGATTGGATGCATGATAATCTGATAATGCTTTACTGGTTTAATTTAAATGCGGAGATAGGTTGTTTAGAAACAAAGCTCATAAATGAGCTGGACCCACCATTGAATATCTCGAAAAATAAATCGCCGGTTAATGCGGCGTTTAGAAAAGAGCTAAGGAAGCTTCGAAACTGATGCTAACAAAAAAGTATTTATGGTGTAGTAATAATAAACTCAATTTTTATATTGCAAGATTATAGAGGTGGGTGGTAGGTATTAATGAATAATTCGCAAGTTTTGATTTCTCAAACAGCGGCTAAAAACCAGCACATTATACCGCAAACTTATATGCGTAACTGGTGTTATTCCGGGGATAGTGTATGGACGATTAATAAAAACAAAAGGCCTTATGAAGTTGTTAATAGAAATATTGAGAGCATCAATTCAATTAATTATCATTATGACATAAAAGCTGGAGACCTTTTTACTACTGAAGATTCACTGGATCACATATTTGGTTTACTGGATACGTATGAAGTTTATTATGAAAGTGAAAAACTCGACAAAGCATTAATGAATAAGAATTTTTATTATTTTGATAACTGGGTTATAAACCACGCCGACGGCAGAGCAATAAAAAGAGCAGAGCGAAATATTATAAAAAGCAAGCTTCGATCTTCTAGATATTCATTTATTGAAATTGAATGGAGCGCACAATACGAAAATAATTGGAATGATTTTATTAATGACGTTCACAGGAAAGCTATTTCGATGAAATCAGGTGGACAGGATCGACTATCTCAGGATGATCTAGACGTACTGATGAAGTACTTAATTATGTTTGACTGGCGAAGTAAAAGTGGTAATTCGATTTTAAATGAAATAATAGATTGGTTCTGTAAAATTATGCCTGAGTTTAAAACTACAGAGATTCCCCTCCAAGATAGGATACATCGAGAGGATGAAGCAATTATCGATGAATTACGTCATGCGCTTCTCCGAAAAGCCTATTACGAGTTTCTTAATAATGCAGGCTCCATGAAAACTTTTGTAGATAGTTACCTTCAACACTTGACGTTCGTTTTTTGCATAACCGACAATAGTAACCCTTTTATTACATCTGATAATCCGTCGTATGTGTTCACAAACAAGCAAGGTCGGAGAGAGCATGTGTTGGTTGCACTTCCAACATTGCTACTTACGACGTGTAAAATAATGGAAGAAGGTTCAATCATCATTTCGCATTTGACAGCAGATGAAGTAACGTACTATAACAAGATTACTGCTGACAATGGAGAACAGTTGATTTTACCTAATAACGACATGGATCTTAGCTCTTTTATCGAAATTCGTTGACTTTTAAATTTTGAAAAGGCTTTACTTATGATTACACACCCCTACAAAAATGCACACCCCCTGTTCCTCAAATCGTTGAACCTTAGCCAAGGTGTGTGCATTGTATCATTTTGTAGTAGATTCGCCAGTTGAGTAATGGGGAGAATGTACAATTGATATACGGTTAATTGACAACCTAATTGTCGAATGTTGTTGATGATTCATTGATCAATATATATTTATTAGATGTTTTCGATAATTTGCTTAAAATTTTGAAAACTGGGAGGAAGTATAATTTGATTGAAAGAATTCGGATAGAACAACTTTATAAAATGTTTACTTATGACATTGATTTAACTGATAAATGCATTGTGCTTTTTGGAGAGAATGGCACTGGAAAATCTACGGTCTTATTAATACTTAATATTATTCTTAACAATAAGATACATGAGTTAATCAAGTATCCATTTCATAAAATAAGAATTAAATATGAAGGCCAGAAAAATGAAGTTGTAATTAAATATAGCGATTTATTCGTTGATAAGAATATTTTTATTGATATGAGTCCCGAGGAAAAATTATCTCATTTTGGTTATCATTACGATTATAATTTTTCATATGATCAATTCTCTAACTATTTAAGCAATCTTGATGAAAAAAAATATCAAAATCTTGTTAGAGAATTAATATTTGGATTAAATGATGATGAACGGGTCTATACTATTTTTGCTACAAGTAGCGAGGATAGAAAGCTATTAGAAATACTTGCAGCTAAAATCAAACGTTTATATTCAAAAATAATATCCGAAGGGTCTTATTTCGAATTTGTATTTTATAAAAAAGACATAAAAATTGAAATAATAGAAGCTGTTTATATTAGTTCGGTAAAAGATGTAATTATAAATGATAACAAAATCTTGAATTCTTTATATTGGTCTAACGATTTAAGAAAAATATCATCTATTATAGATAAATATCCCCAATATACAGATCTACCTGACTGGTTAATATCACCGCTACCAAATAATCACATAAAAACATTAATAGGTGAATTTAGTAGTCTTGAAGAAGTTAATACTATAAGAAAGATATATAGTAATATTGGAAATATTCACTATAATAAGATTAATTTTGAAACTGCTGATAAATACACTGAATTATTGAATGTTAATTCATATTGCAATATATTTTACTTTACCAAAAATGAGTATATTAAATTTAATCAGCAAGCAATAGATTTAGTAATGGATCAATTAGAGTACAATCCTGAATCTGAAAATGAGTTAGAAGTCGAGAATTATTATAATAACCAAGAAAATATTGAGTACATAAAAAATGAGATAATTCCACTATTGATAGAAGGATCCCCATTTAAGAAAAGTCGATATAATTCGTCATATTATCGATCTGTAAGTATGACAAAATTAGATGATATTTTCGTAGAATTTATTGAAGATTATAGGAATAGGATTCTAGATAGTAGAAATCCATTGATTATAGAATTGGAAAATGAATTAAATAATTTCTTTTATGAGAAAGAAGTAAAAATCAAACCAAGTGGCCTATTTGTTTACTCCATAATTGGCGAATTATTGAATCTTAACGAATTATCTTCAGGTGAGAAGAAATTAATAAGTCTATTTTTCAAAGTTGCATTTAATAATAAACAGGTAATTATTATCGATGAACCAGAGGTTTCTATGTCGATAATATGGCAGGAAAAATTAATCTCAACGATAAAAACACTTAATCCGAATGCGAAGATAATTATTGCAGCGCATACGCCCTATATAACATCAACTGAGGAAACGTATACATATTTAATCCCTCTAAGAAATTTGGAGGTGATAAGGAATGAGTAGGTTATTAGAAGACAAAATGCTAGGGATTAAAAATATTTGGGTTTCACTGTCAGAATTTAAAAGATACTTTGAGAACGATAGATATAATAATTATGTGTTTGTAGAGGGTATACAAGACAAAGCGTTTTATAAAGGAAAAATTTTTAGTGAAGATAATACAGCTTTCATTTGTAATAGTCTAGCTAAAATTCATACAGACGCTGAAGTTGAATGTGAAGATTATGGCATTAAAGGTGGCAAAAGATCTGTAGGAGAAATTGCAAGTCACTTATATAGAGAGAGAAGAATTAGCAATAAGGTCTGTAAGAAAAATGTTGTATTTATCGTTGATAAAGATTTTGATGATATGATTAATTTAAAAAAGGAATTTGGAAATGAAGTTATTAATCTGATCACAGTACTACCAGTATATTCAATTGAAAATTATTTCATTATTAAAACAAATTTGAAGAATGTTTTTGAAAGGAAACTCTCTAGTGAAGAGTTATATGAATTGAACAAAAAACTGAGAACGGTTCATGTGGAACTTATATCGTATTGGGCTATGAAAAAATGGATCACTTTGTATTATGAAAAAATGAAGAAATCAAAAATTAGTGAAAATTTTCCAGAAATTAAAGTATTAATAAAAGATTGTTTTTCAACAAAAGATGACAAAGATAGCATAAAACGTCTATTTGATTTAGAAAGCAGATTTATTAGCAAATTGAGCAATAGTGAAAAAGATGAGTATAAAAAATATAAAGATGAGATGATAAATAAAATAGAATTAATTAAAGGGAAAGATGTTTTTTATGCTATTGAAGAAATAACAGAGTCGCTGAAAAAACCGATTCCATATAAAACAATATATTCTTTTTCAAATAATGTGAAAATCGATCTTGAAGTTAAAGTAAATTATATAAAGCCTTGAAACAATAGCCTCGTGTTTGACTGCTGGTAATATGTGTCACTTCAAATAGTAACTCAAAAAATGATAGTAAAGCAAATCAACATGGGTTTTAACAGTTCGGGTGATAATAGTAATAAAATAATATAATTGTTTGAGCTCATCTCATTTTTTAGAGGTGAGTTCTTTTTTACATTAATTCAGTGGCCCGAAAGTCCTCCAACCCTTTGCAATCAGCAGATTCTTTGAATAAGTACACAAGTGTACATATTCCCCCTAACACAATTTCATTTATCCTCGTATACTCACGCCGAAAATGAGAATATTTTAAGTTCAGATAAGAATAATCAATTTCTAATTTCGACGTACGCAGGCCTTGCGCAGGCTGAGATTGAATCGTCTTCCAGTGCCATTGCCTGGGGCTTTGAAAAGAGGTTTATTAGCGGTAGGCCGCTGTTATCAAATGTCTACGGCTATAGGACATCCACTAACGGCTATGAAATCGTGAGTGATCAGGCTGCAGTCATTCGTCAGATTTACGCAAAGTATCTTGAAGGAAACACATATACGAAGATTGCAAAGTGGCTGATAGAACAAAATGTGAAAACTTATTTTGGCAATGACCTATGGACCGTTGAGGTGGTCAAATCCATTCTAACCAACTCTGCGTATATTGGATCCTTCACTGCGAGAAAAAGGACCAAAGATTTTTTCTCCGGCAGAACAAAACCGACGGATGGCTTACGCAAGCAGTACCAAATCGAGAATGGCCATCCAGCAATCATCGACGAGGATACCTATCATAAGGTTCAAGAGTTGATCATAACCAAAAAAAAGACACAATCAAGTAAGATCAAGTTCAGATCCCTCTCTGAAAGGATTAAATGCGGTATTTGTGGGCGCAATTACCATCATTCTAAGGACTCGATCAGGCACTACTGGAAATGCCCAACCAGGGCTATTAGTAAAAATGTTTGTGGTGCAAAGAATATCAGGGAAGACGCGATCAGGGACATGTTCCTAAAGGCCATCAACCTGAGGTTCAATTTGTCTCTCGACAGGTCACTAAAAGAACTGCTGACACTTATTCAAATGGTGAACCAGAATGACCACTTAGAGTTTCACAGGCTCAAAGCGCTTAATGCTATTGAGCTTGCAGAGATGAGAGTAGGCATTGAATTTACTGATGAAGACATCAAAGAACTAAAACGTCGATACATTGAATTTGAAAAGAAACTCGATCATATCGAAACCGATAGAAAATACAGGGACGAAGCGATTAAATGGCTAAAGGAAATTAAATCAGCAGATGATTTTATTACAGAAGCCACTGTGGATCATTTAAGGGCGTGGATCCTTGGAACGACAATATATTCAGATGATGACTATGAGGTCTTCTGGATTGATGACCAGAGCACCTGCGTTGGGGACTGTACGCCAAGAATCAAAGAGAAAAAGGTAGTGAATGAAATATTCGTGGAGCCATCTGTAGAAATTAAAGGAAGGTCGGATCCAGAGTTGGAGACAGGGGTCAGCATAAAGCCAAAATCAGTAGATTTAATGAAACAAGTCACGCACTCGATTAAGGGATCTAATATCATAAAAACCATACCAATAAAAACTGAAAAAGCAAAGTTAAGAGTCGCAGCCTACGTGAGAGTTTCTACTGAAAGCGACCTTCAGATGATGAGTCTAAAAGCCCAGACAGCATATTATACGTATGCCATTCTTAAGAACCCCAAATATGAATTCGCAGGGATTTACGTCGACGAAGGGATATCAGGTACCTCAATAAAAAGCAGGGATGATTTTAACCGCATGATTGTGGATTGCGCCGCCGGGAAGATTGATATGATCATTACCAAGTCTATCTCCAGATTCTCTAGAAACGTCGTCGACACCTTGAAATATATCCAGTACCTCTCAAGTCTTGATAAGCCGACTTACGTGTTCTTCGAGCGCGAGAACATCAGCACTGAGAACAAGGACAGTGCCTTCATGATCTCGCTGCTTGCCGCGGTTAGTCAAGAAGAGTCCAGGAACATTGGGACATCAATTGCATGGGCTAAACGGAGCATGGCAAGGCGCGGCATCATAAAACACTATCAGCCAGGCTATGGCTATAGGACAGGCAAAAATCACGAGTGGCATATTGTAGAGGAAGAAGCTGAAATCGTCAGAAGAATCTACCGTGAATTTTTAGTGGGTAGGACCTATGCCCAGATCAGTAGAGGGCTAAGGGATGATCAGATTCCGATTTCAAAGTGGCAAAAGTCATGGGAAGACAGAACCATTACCCAGATCTTACATCGGGAAGAATACCGGGGAAATTATCTCTTTCAGAAGGTGCACCGAGGTGAAAGTATTGAACCAAAGCGCATTACCAATAAGGGAGAACTGCCACAGTATCTGATTGAAAGCCATCACCCTGCGATCATTGACAGTCAGACTTGGGAAATAGTGCAGGCAGAGTTAGAAAGGCGTGAAGATGAGAGAAACAGTAAAATTGTGAATGTGTACCCTAAGGGATTAGGCAAGAACGAGGTCCTTGCGAAAAAGTTATACTGCGGCGAATGCGGCAGCATAATGGGTTTTACACGGCATTTAGGCGTTCCGAAGTCAGGAAAGTACTATCAGCGCTGGCGATGTAATGAAGGGTATGAAACTCGCTGTGAAAATAGATATTTTGATCAGGAGTTTCTTGAGGTAGGTTTTTCTCAGATGCTCGTAGATATTCTGGAGAATTCCGATTTTAATGATTATATTGCTAGACTAAAGTCAGAACTTCGGCTCAATGAGGATGAAATTAAAGAGCTGCAACAGCTTGAGGATCTTACTGAAGAGCTAAATCAAGAGCTTTACATCGTCGTTGAAGGGGAGCTTGGTAAGAAAGGAAAAGACACGAAGCGCGTTGATGAGCTGACTGAGAAAATCGTAACGCTCAAGGATCAGATCAGAGAATTTACCAAACGAGAAGAGCAGATACTGGCTATAGATGCGCAAATTAGTGAAATGAGAAAAGATCTTGATAATGGAGGTAAACAAGATAAGAAGAAAAGGAAATACAAAACTGAGATGCCAAAAGAAACAATATCCAAAGATGAATTTGGATTCTATGAAGACTATCCTGACTTTGATGGTGAGAAGTTAGAACGCTGGATTGAGAAGGGCATAGCTTATAACGATGGCAGGCTCATCTTTCATTTCAAAGCCGGATTTGAATGGGCAGTACCATTTGTCTATGACGATTATAAAGCGCGGCAGAAGGCCTTTAAACGCCAGGAGAAGGCCAATGAAAAGGACGAGTATTTTAATGGGCCAGAGATAAAAAAACTCCTCACATTCTGTAAGGAGCCAAAGTCACTAGCTGAGATGTATGAGTTCTTTGGAAAGTATTCCAGTAAATCCGTATTCAAAGAGTGGATTGTCAATCCGCTGATAGAAAGAGAAAAGATCAAGTTGACGATGCCTGATCGGCCAGGGAGTAAATTTCAGAAGTACTATTCAGGGCGGACGAGGAAATTTTAATAGGACCCACTAAGTCGTTTGCTGATATCTTCAGCATGGCTTGGTGGGTCCTTTTTTTGTGTTTGCTTTTTCCTTTAGCGCAGACGTCTTTTTTTCTGCATACAGGACTGCAGTATTTCTTAATCTAAATGCAATACCACATTCGACGCAGCTTTTCGATGACCTTCAAAACTTCAAAGATCAGATTGTTGTCAGTAGTTTGGATTTTTTTTATAAAACTGATCTCTTTTTGACTCGACCTTTCTCTCAATTCAAGAACAAGTTTAAAATACTTTTGTTGCTACTTCAAAACGGGTGTATTCTATCATACTGCGTAACAGTTTGCTGTTGATCCGTTATTTCTTACCTTTGACAGATTATGTTTAATCTTTTGTTTGTGTATAAGTTCCTGACTTTAGCAATTGGTAGACAAAAACTAGGGTTAGTGAAACACTTAGTAAAATAAATAAATTATTCTAGCCAGTTGAACCCTTGTTTTATCAAAAATTCTTTATATCCTTTCATATCTAAAAAGTCATCTTCATCAAGATAATAATTACCTAACCAAAATTGAAAATTAGAAATTATGCCATTTTTGACCATATACTCTTTGCACTTTTCTGCATACTCTACTCCATGATACTGACAGGCAGTATTATAAATTCTATTCATAAGCTCATCGTTATTACCGAGTGGTCTATCTCCGCCCTTTGATTTATAAGCACTCATCAAGACATCAATTTCAGGATCTTTATATATTTCATCGTGTACTAGAATTGAACTACTGTATTTTTTTGATGGTTTTGTATTTCCCTTTGGAAAACCAATAGTCACAAGAAATGCAGGGCAAACATATTTAGGAATATTGAAAAGAGCCGAAACCTGATCAAGGGTATTGATAATGTTTCCTATGTAGACGGACTTTAATCCAAAAGATTCGGCTGTTAAGCAAAGAGTTTGTGCTGCTATTGCAGTATCAATTAAACTCATCCAAAAATTCGAAAATTTATCTGCTTCGATACAAGGAAATGGCTCAATTTCTCTGATTCTCATCATACTCCTATAATCTATACAAAATAAAAATGTTATGGGAGCTGTTTCGATAAATCTTTGATTTCTTGACAATTTAACAAGTGTGCGTAATTTTTCCTTATCCTTAATCTTAATAATTGAATATGTTTGAAATCCTCTACTCGAAGGACTCTTACAAGCTGAAGATAAAATCATATTTACAATATCATCTGGAATTTCTTCATCAGTGAAATTTCTACAAGTAGCTCGATTGTTTATCAATTTTATTAAGCTGTCATGCATTCAGCATTCCATCCTTCCAAAAGTCATTTAAATTTACCGTTGTCACTATTCAGGATGATTGAATGAAATTATTGTCTGGAGTTAATTATTAAATTCAAAGAGTAATTTCTTTAAAAAAAACAGGAATTCAAATTTCATTCGACTTTCTTTAAGAAAAGGATCATAACCAAATAACTCAATAATTTTTTTCTTGCGTTGTAAAATTGTGTTTTTATGCATGAACATAACTTCGGATACTTTTGTTGTATCTAAATCATTTTCGATGAGCATCTCAAAAGTGTCATAAAGATTAGTACCATGTTCTTTGTCATATTTCTTGATTGGTGAAAGTAAATCTTCAGATGCATTCATCAATGAAGAATATTCCAAATTTTTCCTAAGATAATCAAATAATTTGAAGTCATCAAATACAACACATCTTGAGTCAGCAAATAATTTATTGCTTATTTTTAGACATGACAAAGCATTTGCATAGCTATTCTTTATTTCGGAAATATTGCTGCAACAATTTCCGATTCCTACAGATATTTCTAAGTTAAGCTTTGATTTATTAATATCAATAAGATGTTTACCGATTCTTTTCATTTTAGAAGCCGCAGAACTGAAATCATTTCCGTTTTTTGGATCTACATACAATATCAATATTTTGTCGCTGAAATTCATTAAAATACTGTCTGGAGATAATAAAGATAATTCTAATCTTGATATTTCATAGAAATCGCTTTTAATTTTTTGAAGATGATCTTCTTCATATTTAATACTTAAGTCTTTAAATCCAACGATATCTAAGATCAAAGTGCCTTTAATATTTTGGATTTCATAACCTAGAGTTCGTCCGCGCTGTATGGCGGTATCATCATCGAAAAAATTCCACTGAATAAGGTCACGTATATAATCGTGACGTATAAGATTGTTAAATTCTTTTAAATGAATTTTATTGATAATTGTAATTCCAATTGAATTTTTAGTTTGATTTATTGCGATTTTGTCCAATTCAGATACGTATTTTGAATCCAATACAACAAGTAGTCCATGATATTTTAAATTGCTTACTATAGGTTTTAGTAAAATTTCTCTGTCAATATTTTCAAAAGATGGAATGGAAATATCTTTACGTTCATTAATTAATAAACGCAAATTTGATTGAATGTTATTTTTAATATAATCTATAACATTAATGCTTGTCTCAGGATTACTTTGACCTACCAATTCATTATTGAAATTAAACAGCAGTACATCTCTAGAGATTAGTTTTTGCAATGTTAGTAACATTGATTCAATATCTTGTTCTTCAAGTATTAGATTTGTCATAGTGTCATAAATTTTCATCGCGTAAGCTAATTGATTATTTTGAGTTTTTAATAACCGATCAAGAATCGGAGAAATAATGTCAATATATGCAGTTGATGGGGGCACAATAATCAATGGGAAATTGAGCTCATTGCATAAATCTATCATGCTGCTAGGTACAGATTTTAATATCATTCCAACATGAGATAATATTAAGCCACTCGAACCGCATTCATAGAGCATTCGTATAACCTTTAATTGATCAACTTCTGAATTTGCCACTGAGTAGAAAGCAGATATCTCTATTTCACCTTTTTTTAGGAATTTGGTCGCATATGGAATTTCTAATACACTTACACTAGTTATTTCATTTAGAAGACCTTTTTTACCAGCGACTACCTTCCCTTTGGAAAGAGGGTAAAGTCTCAACGCTTCAGCTACTGTGAAGTTCATAAATAATCTCCCCTGTGTTTAATTGCACGTGATCGACTTTTTTTTATGTACGCGTGCACATTTTTGTTTGTGGTATGATCATAGCATAATTAATTGTTAGGTGGAATGATCTATGTTAAAACAATGTTTGGAAGTGTTTGAAATACTGGATTGTGCTAGTGCGAATGGTAATAAAGTAAAAGAATTATTTCAAAAGTACGGTAATGTAGATGTTCAAGTATCAAAGATAAACGGTAATAATGGTTCAACTGATTTTGTACGAATATTAATTAAAGGCGTAAACGGGAAAACAGAAGGTGGTACTTCACCAACTTTAGGGATCACAGGACGTTTAGGGGGATTAGGTGCACGTCCTGAAATTACTGGATTTGTTTCGGATGGCGATGGTGCATTTGCGGCATTAGTAGCAGGCCTGAAAATTTTAGATATGTCAAATAAAGGGGATGCACTTAAGGGCGATGTTATTGTGACAACGCACATATGTCCAAACGCACCAACAATACCACATTATCCAGTTGCTTTAATGGACTCGCCAGTTGACACGGCAATAATTAATGAACTAGAAGTAAAAGATGAAATAGATGCAGTTTTATCAGTAGATACTACAAAAGGCAATAAAGTATTGAACTCCAAAGGCTTCGCAATAACTTCCACAGTCAAAGAAGGTTACATACTTAAAGTAAGTGATGATCTACTAAATATTATGATGAGAGTTACAGGAAAGATGCCTGTAGTTTTACCTATATCAATGCAAGATATAACTCCATATGGGAATGGCATATATCATTTAAATAGTATTATGCAACCATCTGTTGCAACAAAGGCACCAGTTGTCGGCATTGCAATAACAACTGAAGTGCCCGTTGCTGGCTGTGCAACTGGAGCAACTCATATCTATGATATTGAGATGACTTCAAGATATCTTGTCGAAGTGGCTAAAGATTTTACAAGTGGATTGTGTAATTTTTTTGAAAACGAAGAATTTGAAAAACTTGTGGATTTATATGGATCAATGGCTCATTTACAAAAAACAAAATAAGGAGGTAGTGGGATTGAAAGACAAAATAAAAATCGCACTAGCTCAATTTGAATCAAAAATTGGAGATGTAGAGCAGAATATTGATAAGTTTATTAAGTCGGTAGAATATGCATCAAAAAATGGTGCAGATATTATATGTTTTCCAGAACTTTTTGCCACGGGATATAATTTGAATATTTTGAAGCGAGATATTGAAGAATTAAGTCAACGATACTACGACAGATTAGTGAAAGTAATACAAGAAACCGCTATCAAATATTCAATTTATATAATTGCTCCTATTGGGATACCAAAAGAGGATAAGCTTTATAATGGTGCGATTTTTGTGGATTCGAACGGCAATGTAATCGGCGAATATAATAAGACCCATTCATTTTATTTGGAAAAAGCCTTTTTTAATGAGGGAGAAGAATTTAAGGTTTTTAATACTGAACTTGGGAGAATTGGCATCTTAATTTGTTACGATGTAGGATTTCCTGAAGCAGCCAGAAGCCTGTGCTTAAAAGGAGCAGACATAATATTCGTACCTTCAGCATGGAGGATACAAGATGAAAACTCTTGGCTTTTAAATATACCTTCTAGAGCGCTAGAGAATCAATTATTCACAGTTGGCATTAATAGATATGGAATAGAAGGAGATTTACATCTTTTTGGTGGTAGCATGGTTTGTAATCCGTATGGTGAAGTTGTTTGTAAAATGCCTAATGATATAGATTCGATTGAAGTTTTTGAAATTAATTATAATGATATAAAAAATGCTCGATCTGAGATTGGTTATCTTAATGATAGAAAACCAAATATTTATGGCATATGCTGTCAACCGCAGAAAATGGAGGGATAAAAGTTGGCGACCAAGAATTTGAAAACCAGACAAGAAGTAGAAGATTTTGTAAGAGGGTGTACATTTTATGGTACAGGTGGTGGTGGCCTACCGAAGAATGGTATATCTTCATTGATGAGTGAGATTGAAGAAGGACGAGAAATTGGTTGGGTTGATATTTCAGAAATTGAAAACAATCAAATTAGTGTTTGTCCATTTTTAATGGGTTCCATTGCTCCACATGATGATGTAACAACTGCAGAAATGAAAAATTTTGGATTGATTGATTCCTTAAATAGAGAAAAAGAGAGAATGTCAAAAGCAGTTATAGAGTTAAGTCTTTATAAAAATCAGCAATTTGATATTGTTGTTCCTATTGAACTCGGTGGTGCAAATACAGCTGCTGCATTAGCCGTTGCATCACAGCTTGGCTTGAAAGCAGTTGATGGTGATTATACATCAAGAGCGATTCCAGAAATTGTACAAATCACGCCAAATTATAATGGCAAATCAGCATTACCTATAGTGTCAGTTGATGAGTGGGGAAATGTATGTATTATTAAAGATTCTGTTAATCCGAGAGTAACTGAAAGAATTGGAAAGTTGATAAGTGTTGCAGGTTATGGTCTTGCTGGTCAAGCTGGCATAGTTATGCAAGCAGATGAAATGAAAGAAATCATCATTCCTGGAACACTTACAGAGTGCTATGAAATTGGTAAATTGATGAGGGAGTCCAAAGAGAAGGGGCTTTCTGTTGAAGAAGAGTTAATAAAGGCAACTAATGGCTATATTCTTGGAAAAGGTGAAATAGTAAAAAAAGAAGATTACGATGATAAAGGTTATTATTGGGGAACTGTAACAGTGAATTGTAATGATTTTGAATTGAAATACTGGTTTAAAAATGAAAATCATGTCGTTTGGAAAAATGATAAATCATTCGTTTCGAGTCCTGATATAATTTCTGCTATCGACCTTGAAACAGGAGAGCCAATTCCAAACCCATTATCTTACATAGGTCAAAAGGTTGCTATCATTGGAATACCATGTAAAAAAGAACTGAGAAGACAAGAGTGTTATGACGTATTAACGCCTAGATACTTTGGATTTGATATCGATTATTTACCAATTGAAGATGTAATGAGTAAGTGAATAGGAGGCTGAAATTTGTTTACATCTTATTCATTAGAATTAGCAAGAGCAGGAAGAATTGTAGCGGAATCATTGTGTTCAATTAAAGCTGGTGAAAGTGTATTAATAACGCTTGATACACAATCGGATTATGCTCCGGTTGAAGCTATCGCAAGATCAGCAGAGTCTTTAGGCGCCAATGTTTTAGTAGCTTGGCACTCAACTCCAAATGGTTATGGCAGTGCAGCAGAGAGTAGAATGCCTGAACCTTTAAAACATGCCATACGAAATACAGATGTATGGATTGAATGTAACAGTCAATGGCTTCTTTATTCACAGCCATGGATAGACGCTATATCTAATGGAAGAACTAGATATCTAGTTCTAGGAAATCTAACCAAAGAGCAAATAACACGCTGCATTGCAAATATTGATATTCCTGCACAAAGAGCTTTTCAAAATAAATTTTCAGAAATCATCCAAAATACAAAACATTGTGAAATCAAAACACGGTCAGGAACAGAAATAAATTTTGAAATAGATCCATTTAGACCCGTCCTTAATGAAACTTGTGAAGCCAGTAAACCAGGTGCATTTTTCTTGATAGGGCAAATAGGTTGGGCACCAATAGAATCAACGATTAATGGAAAAATCGTTTTTGACGGATCGTTTTCTGGTGGCGGAATAGCTGATCTCGGTATTCTTAAATCCCCAATAGAATTGGAGATTATCAAAGGAAGAATAGTGAATATTGTAGGAAATGAAGAAGCAAAATTTGTTGAAAATTGGTTGAAATCATTTAATGATCCATCAATGTATCAATTAGCACACATCTCGCTAGGATTTAATCCTGGTGCGAAGTTAACTGGTGTTTGTGTTGAAGATGAAAGAGTGTGGGGAACAAGTGAATGGGGAATTGGATTTCAAGGACCAATGTTTAAAGGTGATTTTGGCTTTGCTCCAACACACGCTGACGGGACTTGCTTAAATTCTTCAATTAAATTTGATGGAAATTTAGTTACTGAGGATGGTCAAATAGTTCATCCAGAGTTGAAAAGACTGGCAAGTATATTTGGTAAATAGCAAATTACTTTATAGGAGGCATTAATAAGAATGTCTGAGATGTATTCTCTTGAAATGGGCAAGGCGGGAAGAATAATTGCAGAGGACATGTGCAAAATAAGAGCAGGTGAATCGGTTCTTATAACCATTGATTCAATTTCCGACACTGCTCCAGCTGAAGCAGTCGCACAAGCAGCAGAAGCATTAGGTGCAAATGTTATGATAGCATGGCATTCAACACCTGATGGATATGGAAAAGTAGCAGATAAAAGAATTCCTGAACCATTAAAAGCCGGAATACCATATGCTGATGTTTGGATTGAATTTAATACGCAGTGGTTACTTTATTCCTCGGCATGGTCTACTGCGATGTCAAATGGACGAACGAGATATCTTTTCTTAGGTGGTTTAGATAGGTATCAGATCACTCAATGTATTGCTAAGCTGAATATGGAATTACAGAGAGAATTGCAAAACAAAATTGTTGAATTAACATCAAAGGCTAAGAGAATGAGAATTACATCTCCAGCTGGTACTGATGTGACTTTTATGAATGATCAAACTAGACCAATATTGAATGAACTTGGTGCAGAAACACCAGGGGCTCATTTTTTAATTGGACAAATGGGATGGGCTCCAATTGAAAGTTCCATAAATGGTACTATTGTATTTGATGGTTCATTTTCAGGTGGTGGAGAGGCTGAATTAGGTATATTAAAGGATCCAATAATCTTAACGATTAGTGAAGGAAAAATCATTAAGATTGAAGGGGGAGAAGAGGCACGATTTGTAGAAAAATGGTTGTCAGAGTTTAACGATCCTCGAATGTATAATCTAGCTCATATTTCATATGGATTTAATCCGGGAGCGAAATTATGTGGATTATGCACCGTAGATGAGAGAGTATGGGGATCAACAGAATGGGGGATTGGTTACCAAGGACCTATGTTTAGTGGTTCGCTAGGAGATGCAGCTACCCATGCAGACGGTATTTGTCTTAATTCAACAGTCTATTTAGAAAATGAAATTTTAATAGAAAAGGGGAAGGTGGTACATCCTGAATTAATTACAATTACGGTTAAGATGGGAAAATAAGTTAACCTGGAGGGAAGATGAAGATGACAAAAAAACGATTAATTTCATTATTTTTGGTATTCGCATTAGCGTTTTCTTTAGCTGCATGCGGAGATGGTGGTAATTCAAATACTGAACAACCAAACAACAATACTGATACGACTGAAAATACTGACGGTATGGAAAGCATCGTCAGAATGACTCAAGACTGGCCGACTTACTATGATCCAGCAGTAGGTAGTAGCTTTTCTTGTACAATATCGCAAATAAATGTATATGACCCACTTGTATTCCCACAAACAGATGGTAGTGTTGCGCCTCATATTGCAAAAGAATGGACTGTTTCGGACGATGGATTAACATATACTTTCAAGATCCGAGATGATGTAAAATTCCACAGCGGTAACTTGCTCACGGCAGAAGACGTTGCCTTTAGTATGAATAGGATGCTGACAATTGGTGAGGGTTATGCTTATTTGTATAAAGGTGTTGTAAAAGAAGCGGTTGCGACTGATCCAACCACAGTTGTTATGACATTAGAGAAACCATTTGGTCCATTTATTACGACTTTAGTTAGATTTATGACAGTTGAGAAAGCTCTTGTAATGGAGCATTTAGATAAGACTGTTAATACATATGGTGAGTATGGGGATTATGGTAAAACATGGATGCTGACTAACGACGCAGGCTCAGGCCCATACATGACTAAAGAATTTAAGCTGGATGAGTATCTTTTAGCAGAACAATTCCCTGATTACTGGATGGGTTGGGATGCAAATGCACCAAAATATTTCAAAATTTCTGGTGCCGTTGATCCTGTTGCAGTAAGAACTGCTATGGCTAATAAAGAACAAGAAATTACTGATGAAATTCAACCACTCGAAAACTATGAAACTATGGATGCATTTGATGGTGTAGATGTAGTTGCATATGAAAGTGGCACAAACATGAACTTGATGCTCAATACTAAGAAAGCTCCAACAGATGACATTCACTTCAGAAAAGCAATGGCATATGCATTTGATTATGACACAGTATTAAATCAAATTTATCCTGGATCAATTAGACCAAAAGGAACTGTTCCTGGGATTATTCCTGGAGCAAACCCAGACATAGTTCCTTATGAATACAATTTGGAAAAAGCTAAGGAAGAGTTAGCTAAATCTAAATATGCTAATGATCCAGAAATGATGAAAATTACAATGACATGGTGTGCTGAAGTTCCGGCACAAGAGAAAATCGCGTTGCTTTTGCAGGCTAATTTATCAGAACTCGGCATACAAATGGAAGTTACAAAGAAACCTTTTGGCTCAATGATTGCTGATGCTCAAACAGTTGAAACAACTCCAAATGCTTCCTTGGTAAACTTTGCACCAAGTTACTTTGAAGCGGGAGCTATGCTTAAAACTAGATATCATTCATCTTCTGTTGGCTCATGGGAACAAATGGAGTGGCTGCAAGATCCAACTCTCGATGCAATGATTGATGATTCACTGTCAACTATCAATGTCGATGAACGTTTTGCAAAATACTATGAAATCCAAAAATATATTAATGACCTTTCCCCAACAATCTGGATATTTAACTGGATTGAGAAACGGGCTGTTCAGAGCAGTTATGTAGATTGGAATCCGTACCTGTTTGGTAAGGAAGGTAAGAAGTTCGTTTATCCAATGGGCTACAGCTTATATGTAAGAGACATGAAAGTTTACCCGGATAAAAAGTAAGAAATTGATTTAGTGCACTTCCCCTGAAAGAGCTGGTGTAAAAAATCAGCTCTTTTAGGGAATTGGCTCTTATATGGGGGTTGAAATAATTATGTTTATGTTGATGATTAAAAGAATTGCAACTTATTTATTAGTTTTAGTTGGGCTATCGATCCTCGTATTCACAATTGGTCGTGTAATTCCTGGAGATCCCGCTAGACAAGCTTTGGGACCTAGAGCGCCAGAATCAACCGTGCAAGCATTGAGAGAAGAAATGAATCTAGACAAATCTTATCCTGTGCAATACGGAATGTGGTTAAAAGGTGCGGTACAACTTGATCTTGGAAAATCATTATTAACAAGAAGACCTGTAATTGAAGATATAAAAGCATATCTGCCAGCAACTTTAGAAATTGTCACTATATCTGCGTTTTTCATGATAATTGGTGGAGTATTAATGGGGATTATTTCAACTAAATATTCTAATTCGTGGTTAGATGGCATCATTAGGGTTATTTCATATTTGGGTATTGTTTCCCCAGCTTTTGTTTGGGCTGTAATTTTCATATTAATATTCGGATATACAATACCGTTATTCCCTACAACAGGTAGAATTGCGTTATCGATTATTGAACCACCACATGTAACTGGCTTGTTCACGATCGATTACTTATTGAATGGTGATACTGTAGGTTTTAAAGACGCATTATCACATCTTATTTTGCCAGCAGTTGCTTTGATGTTAGGTGGTATGGCACAAGCTGCTAGAATAACTCGATCTAGTATGACAGATAATGCAAAAAAAGACTTTATTGTTGCTATGCAAGCTTATGGTGTACCTGAAAGAGATATTTTGTTTAAATATTTGCTTAAGCCTTCATTAATACCGACTGTATCTGTCCTTTCTTTGGATATTGCCGCATTATTTGGAAGTGCTTTCTTAGTTGAGAATTTATTCAATTTCCCTGGGCTATCTAGATATGGAATGCAGGCAATGTTAAATAAAGACCTAAATGCGATTTCGGCGGTTGTAATGATATTAGGTTTTGTTTTTATCATTGTTAATATATTAATTGACATTGTTGTTGCATATTTAGATCCTCGCGTTAGATTGATGGGGGGAAATGAATAATGAGTAGAATGGATTCAGAAGTTACAACGGAAAGAATCAAAATTGAACGCGATAAATTCGAGAATATAAAAAGAGCATGGTACAAATTTTCTTTAAATAAAATGTCTGTTGTCGGATTGGTAATAATTTTAATAGTTATGATTTTAGCAATTTTCCAACCAATCATTGCTCCTTATCCTGATCATATTGGAGCTATAGTAAATTTTAACGAGGCAAGTCAACCACCAAGCTCAAAGTATCTAATGGGAACCGACTTGGTTGGAAGAGACATAATGAGTAGAATCTTTTATGCATTCCGCGGAGCATTAACGATGGGTATTGGAGTTTTGGCAGTCGTAGTTCCTATCGGAGGCGTTTTGGGACTTATTGCTGGATATTGGAAAGGAAAACGTATTTCCACCATAATTATGAGGGTGACAGATATATTTCTTGCAGTGCCCCCACTAATTCTCGCATTAAGTGTGAGCGCAATCCTAAGACCTACATTATTCAATTCTATGATGGCGGTTTGTATATCATGGTGGCCATGGTATACACGACTGGTTTACGGTATGGCTACAACACTTAGAAATGAATTATATGTTAAGTCAGCTGAGTTATTAGGTGCAAGTAAACCTCATATACTTTTTAGGGAGATATTACCAAACTGCTTTGGACCTATCTTCACAAAAATGACATTAGATATGGGATGGGTAATATTGACCGGAGCTTCATTAAGTTTCGTTGGTCTTGGTGAGCAACCACCTACTCCAGCTCTCGGAACTATGGTTTCTGATGGCGCAAAATTTTTACCTGCTCAGTGGTGGATTGCGATATTTCCTGCATTAGCAATTATGATTGTGGTATTGGGCTTCAACCTTATGGGTGACGGAGTCAAAGACATGTTATCCAGCGAGGAGTGATCATATGGGTAATACAATTGTTGATATAAAAGATCTATATGTATCATACAAAACATTTGGTGGACAAGTTAAAGTATTGAATGGAGTAAACCTTTACGTAAATCAGGGTGAAAAAATTAGTATCGTTGGTGAAACTGGTTGTGGAAAGACAACAACAGTAAAATCGATACTGAGAATACTGGCAAAGCAAGCAAATATAAATAGCGGACAAATATTGTTCAAAGATAAAGATGTTTTAAAGATGAATAACAATGAAATCAAAAAATTAAGAGGGTCTGGAATTTCAATGATATTCCAAGATCCAACTATGTCACTTAACCCGGTATTTACCATCGGAAGCCAAATGTCAGCGGTTATTAAATATTCAGGATTACCTGGATGCAATAAAACAGATGTTCAAACAGAATTAGCTATAAAAGCATTAAAAGAAACTTCTATGCCAGATCCAGAGCGTATACTAACTAGTTACCCTTTTCAATTGAGCGGTGGTATGAGGCAACGAATTTCGATCGCAATGTCGTTGGCTACACCTAGAGACCTTGTTATTGCGGATGAACCAACAACCAACCTTGACGTAACAATTCAAGACCAAGTACTTAAAATCCTAAAACAAAGGGTTGAAGATAAGGGGAGTTCTCTAATATTAATAACTCATTCACTCGGTGTTGCAAGAGAGACAACAGATCGTATTTACGTTATGTATGCCGGGAACATGGTTGAGACAGCACCAACTAAAGAACTTTTCAATCAGCAACTTCACCCATATACAAAAGCTCTGATGGACTGCATTCCTAAGCTCTCTGGTGGAGGCGTATCTGAAGGGATTGCAGGTAGAATCCCAAATTACTTGAATCCACCTAATGGTTGTAGATTTGCCCCTAGATGTCCAAGAGCTTTCGATCGATGTGTTAATGAGAAACCTGGATATATTGATGTTGGGAATGATCATAAGGTTGCTTGCTTTCTGTATTATTGAATAAGTGAGGTGGCAAAAACTTGAGTGACGTAATTTTGGAAGTAAAAGGACTTAAGAAATACTTTCCTATAAATAAAGGCAAGCAAAAAGGCCTTTTTGTTAAAGCCATTGATGGCATAGATTTCGTTATTAGAGAAGGCGAAACATTAGGACTTGTTGGTGAATCAGGTTCAGGGAAAAGTACGACAGCATATAATGTAATTGGAATGTATTCTTCGACTGCTGGTGAAATGAAATTCAAAGATGAAGACATTACTAAACAATCATCAAAGCGATCGTTAAAAATGAAAAAAGAAATTCAAATGGTTTTTCAAGATCCAGGAACGACCTTAAATCCACAAAGAACAGTAAAGCAAATACTTTCGTTACCACTTGAAATCCATGGAATGCTAGAAAAAAATGATCCAGATGGTCAAATAATTGAATTACTTAATGCAGTTGAATTGCCTGCAGAATACTTATATAAATACCCTTCATCGCTTGGTGGTGGAGAAAGACAAATGTTAGCAATCGCAAGAGCATTATCAACGGACCCATCACTAATAGTTCTTGATGAGCCAACATCATCACTTGATGTGTCAGTTCAAGCAAAAATTATTAATATGTTGTTAAGACTTCAAAAAAAATTCAATCTGTCTTATTTGTTTATTACACATGATTTGAGCTTGATGAGAAACCTGTCAACTAGAGTGGCAATAATGTATTTAGGAAAAATCGCAGAAATTGCACCAACAGAAACCTTTTTTTCTGAGCCGCAGCATCCATATACTCAAATGCTATTATCAGCCATTCCTGTTGTGAGTGAAGCAGAAGAGGCTTTAAAAAGAAAAAAAATAATCCCTCAAGGTGAAATACCTAGCCCAGTAAATGTACCAAAGGGATGTAGCTTTAATACTAGATGTCCGCTCGCATTTGAAAAATGTTTTCATGATGAACCTAAGATGATTGAGGTAAACTCTGACCACTTTGTAAAGTGTCACTTAGTTGACAAGGGGGAAATTTAGAATGAAATTAACTTCAGTTCGCGAAATAGAAGATTTTGTTAGAGGGTTAACGTTTTTCGGGACCGGTGGTGGCGGGGATTATTCTAGTGGCGTTAGCACGCTAACTGATTTACTTGAAAAAGGAATTGATATTGGTTGGGTAGATGTATCAGAAATTGATGATAGTGATTACACAATTTGTCCTTTTTTAATGGGTTCAATAGCACCATTAACTGATGAGACATTGAATGAAATGAAAATTTTTGGTTTAGAAAATCCGATCTATGATTACAAAGATACATTATCCAGAGCTGTTAAAAATTTAGAAGAGAGAACTGGGAAGAAAGCTAAAGCTTTAGTTCCAATCGAACTTGGAGGAGCAAATGCTGCCGCATGCATAGCAGCATCGGCGATAAATGGCATAATTACCGTTGATGGTGACTATACAGGTCGTGCGATTCCTGAAATCCAACAAACCACCCCATTTATATTCGAAAAAAATCTAATGCCTATCACGACATGTGATGCTTGGGGAAACCAATGTTGTATTGATGAAGCCATTAATTGGAGAATGGCTGAACGTATCGGTAAATTGATAAGTGCAGCTGCATATTCAGCTTGCGGAGAAGCTGGTTTTCTAATGACAGGTAAAGACACAAAGGAAATACTTGTAAAAGGAACCATGACCGAATCATATAAGATTGGAAAAAAAATTAGAGAAGAAAGAGAAGCGGGAAATGATCCTATAACCGCAATAACTGAATATCTTGATGGTTGGATTTTATGTCGAGGTAAAGTTACAGATAAAGATTGGTGGGATAAAGTAGGTTATTACTGGGGTACCCATACAATTACTGGGGAAGGAAATTATGATGGTTCTCAGGTGAAAATATGGTTTAAAAATGAAAATCATATTGCTTGGAAAGATGATAAAATCATTACCACAAGTCCGGATATGATTATTGTGGTGGATAACAAAACTGGTGAGCCATTCACAAACAATAAAATTGAAGTTGGTCAAGAGGTTGC
>Ga0302240_1000334_pt1 | contig 50660 bp, 47 predicted proteins | sample AAG_UR_His_MG_FD_193538 | JGI IMG/M metagenome (GOLD analysis project Ga0302240, IMG submission 193538) | Enriched activated sludge microbial communities from anaerobic digester in WTTP, New Holstein, Wisconsin, United States - AAG_UR_His | ecosystem: Engineered > Bioreactor > Anaerobic >... | reverse complement strand
CTCCTGCTAGTTGTCAATATGTCATCTCCTGATTCCTCAGGATAGATATCTCACTTAGTGTACTACACTTCTGCAATAGTAACTTCCGCAGAACCATTATAAACGGAACTTACTTTTTCATTTAACGTTACAAAAGAAGAAATGCTATTTGCACGCTGGCGGTTATTTACACAAAAGCTTTAAATTTACACTATAAAGAAATAAAGGTATAATTTCTTTAGAGTTAAAGAAAGAGAAAGAAAGAGAAAGAGGTGAAACTATACCAATCATTAAATCAAGTACTGATCTGCGTAATAATTACAATGAGATCTCTAATTTCTGCCACGAAAACAATGAACCTGTATTTATTACAAAAACGGACAGGGAGATTTAGCGCTAATGAGCATTGAGACTTATGATGCACTTTGTGGCAAGTTAGAACTCTATCGATTATTAGACGAAGGAAGAGCAGCTGTCAAAGCTGAAAAGAAACGTCTACTTCAAGATGTTATGAAGGATATTAAACAAAGGATTTCTGATGGCGACATATAGTGTGACGTTGTATTTAATTTGTATGTGATATGTGCTATAATATGCACATAAATAGAAAGCGGTGATTTAGATGGCACAAACCACATTAAGTGTTAGAATGGATGAGAATATTAAAAAACAATTTGACGCCTTTTGTGCAGAAGTAGGTATGAACACTTCTGTTGCGATTAATCTTTTTGCTAAAGCCGTTTTAAGAGAGCGTAGGATTCCATTCGAGATTGCGCTGAATGATGATCCGTTCTATAGTGACGCAAATTTGGCTAGACTTAAAAAAACTATAGCACAACTTGATGATAGTAATTTAATCGTCAAGTCCATGGATGAACTCGAGGAGATGGAACGTGAATAATGTAGCGTTCACACCTGAAGGCTGGGAAGATTATTTGTATTGGCAATCACAGGATAAAAGAACATTAAAACGAATTAATTTACTTTTCAAGATATAAATAGAAATGGCTATGACGGCATAGGAAAACCAGAGCCTTTAAAGTACGATTATAAAGGATTTTGAAGTAGTCGAATAGACGATAATAACCGGATAGTTTATCGAGTTGATGGAGAGCAGATAATTATTGCACAATGCGGATCACATTATCGTGACAAATGAAGTTTAAGAAATTTACAACCGGTAAATAAACCATAACGATGTCGATTAGCGAGGTATTTGACTCTTAGATTTTAATCTAGGTCTGTTTTTCAGACGTGACTGGCACAGTATTTTATAATGAAAAGCAATGTAATTTGGCTGCCGATGGTTGTATAATGACCATCGGCAGCCTGTTTTTGTTTTCGACATGAATAGGGATAACTGTTCGAATCCCCCTAGCTTAATATGCCGTTAGTAGTTGTTGAAGCAGTTTAACTTGGTATAATGTAATTATCATATCGTATTGATGTAGAGGTTTGGTATGGACATTCGTTGGCATCAAAGATTTGATAATTATCGCAAAGCGTTGAGTCAATTAAATGAGACTATTGAAATTATGAATAAGAAGCAGCTTTCAAATTTAAAAAGACAAGGCGTTATTTAAGTGTTTTTATATTCATGAATTGGCCTGGAAAACATTGAAAGATTTCCTATTGTCCAGAGGAGCAGTTGACTTGTATGGACCAAGAGATGTTGTCAGAGAATCTTTCCAGCTTTGTTTGATAGAAAATGGTGAACTATGGATGGAAATGATTAAGAGTAGAAATCTTACGAGTTTTACTTATAACAAAGTAACGGCAGACGAGATCATTACGTTAATACATGATCACTATTTCTGCGAGTTTATTATGTTAAAAGACAAATTGATGCATCAAAGAGAAAAAGAGAGTGAATGATCATGAAATATGGCTTAAGTGAAAATGTACAAAGGATAGCAAGGATCTAAATTCATAGGAAGCGTTCAGCCAATTCACTCTGGCTCTCACGTTCTGCCAAATTACCCTGAGGGAGGAACCGTCATGCTGACATTTTTCGCACAATTTCATCCGGTACAGCAGGCTTTGATTGGAACTTTGTTTACCTATGGCGTTACGGCCTTAGGCGCCGGGCTCGTTTTCTTCTTCAAAAGCATCAATAAGACTGTGCTTAACGGCATGCTTGGCTTTGCGGCGGGGGTCATGATTGCAGCGAGTTTTTGGTCGCTTCTAGCGCCGGGGATCGCTATGGCGGAAGAGCTGGGACAAGTAGCCTGGATCACCGCCGTGACGGGATTTCTTCTGGGCGGGGGTTTCTTATACGCGGTGGACAAGCTGATGCCGCACCTTCATCTTGGACTTGACACTGAAAAAGCGGAAGGTCCTAAGACTTCCTGGCACAGAAGCGTGCTGCTGGTGCTTGCCATAACACTGCACAATATCCCGGAAGGTTTGGCGGTAGGCGTCGCGTTTGGCGCGGCAGCCAGCGGCAGTATTTCCGGGGCTACCTTGGCCGGCGCGGTGGCGCTGTCAATAGGCATTGGACTGCAGAACTTTCCTGAAGGGGCGGCGGTATCGATTCCACTGAGGCGCGAAGGTTTCAGCAGGACAAAAGCCTTTTTGTACGGCCAGGCTTCCGGCATTGTGGAACCAATTGCGGGCGTTATTGGTGCCTTCGCGGTTCTCAGGATCCGCTCCATTTTACCCTATGCACTGGCATTTGCGGCAGGCGCAATGATTTATGTAGTCATTGAAGAGTTGATCCCGGAGGCACAGCATGATGAAGGGGGCTCCAAGACGGATATCGCGACGCTGGGGGCACTGGTGGGCTTCAGTATCATGATGATGCTGGATGTGGCGCTGGGGTAGGGGAGCGTAAAGTTGACCGCCTGTACCTTCTTCGGAACACTAACGTGCAAATATTTTGACATATTTCAAATCACATGATATCTGCAAAATCAACTTCATTTACTTCACAGCTGTCACCAGGTAAAAATGGTGAAGATGATGAAATGATTTAGAATTTATCACAAATCTTCGTGCAGCCTCTCAGGTATTTTATCATGGAGGCTGCTTTTCTATTCGTCCAATTATTCACTAATTCGCATAGTCCGTTGGATTAAGTAAATTGTGTGGTGCATCCACAGCTTTTCATCCGTGTTTAACGATCTGAACAATGCGCTTGTAAATCTGAATAAGCACTAAAGGAATAAGAGATAAACCTGCTATCAAAGTGTACTGTTCCTGCGTCAATGGGGTGACTTCAAAAGTAACGTGAAGAGGTTCGATGAATAAAACGGCGGACAAGAGGAGCACGCCAAGGAGCTGCGCGAGGAAGATCGAAGGATTTTTAAAGATCGTATTAAAAGTAAGCGGTGCTTCAGTTCGACAATTTAGGCCATGAACGAGTCGTGACAGACTCAGCGTTGCGAAAGCCATGGTCATTGCTTCACCGTGTCCGCTTGAATTCAAGCCAATCGTGTAGGCAATCATGGTGACTGCCGCGATGATGGTGCCCTCCGTGAGCACTGAAGCTGCGAAAGCTCTGTCGAGGATGGGCTTTCCGGCATCTCTTGGCTTGTCTTTCATGAGCTCGCCGTGTGCGGGCTCAAGACCTATGGCAATCGCTGGTAAGCTGTCCGTCAACAGGTTAATAAATAATAGGTGCACTGGTGAAAATGGGACTAATAAGCCCGTCACAGATGCATAGAGAACAGCGAGGATGCCGGCTGTATTTCCGGATAAGAGAAATTTGATGGCGTTTTTGATATTCATGTAGATGCTGCGGCCGTTTCTTATGGACTTTACTATGGTTGAGAAATTATCGTCTGTGAGCACCATACTTGCTGCGTCCTTGGCAACTTCAGTTCCGGTGATGCCCATGGCGATGCCTACATCAGCACGTTTAAGCGCTGGCGCATCATTGACGCCGTCTCCCGTCATTGCGACAATGTGACCCAGAGATTGCCAGGCGCTGACGATTCTGATCTTGTGCTCCGGCGATACGCGCGCGTAAACACTGACTTTTGGGACCAAGGCAATCAGCTCATTTTCAGAAAGATGTTCGATTTCAGAGCCTTCAACCGCCATATCACCCTCCTGAAGGATGCCGATTTGGGCTGCGATTGCCGATGCCGTGATTTTATGGTCGCCCGTGATCATGACAGGCTTGATCCCTGCGGCGCGACAGCTTTTAACCGCGTCAGCAGACTCGACTCGGGGCGGATCCATCATCGCGACCAAAGAGAACAACGTCAAGTGGTCTTCATGTGAGAAGGAAAGCGAATCTGCGTCGATTTCTCTCCATGCAAAAGCCAGCACCCGTAATCCTTGGCTCGATAGATCGTTGTTAACTCTTTTGTAGAGGTCAATATCCTCAGGGGTGATAGCTCGAATCCCATCCGAGGTCTCAACATGCGTCGATCTCGTGAGGAGGACATCCATCGCCCCTTTCGTAAACACGACACGTCGGCCGTCGATTTCCTGAAGCGTGGTCATCAGCTTGCGGTCACTATCAAAGGGCAGCTCGGAAATACGCGGGATTCTGTCGCGAATAATCAGTTCATCCATATGCAGACGCTCACCCAGATCTACCAGGGCGATTTCAGTGGGATCGCCGATGGTCTTGTCCTCCGAAGTAATCGCATCGCTGCAAAGCAATCCGGCAGTCAGCAGCTTGATATGCAGCTTGTCGTCCGCTCGAATGTCCTCAACATCGGTGATTTTATTGTCGACAAAGATCTTTTGCACGGTCATTTTATTTTGTGTCAGTGTTCCCGTCTTATCTGAGCAGATGATCGATATACTGCCGAGACTTTCCACAGAGTGCAATTTTCTGATGATGGCATTTTCATCAGCCAGCTTTCGCGTTCCGAGCGACAAGACGATCGTCACAATTGAGCTGAGCGCTTCCGGGATCGCCGCTACCGCTAATGAGATGGCGAACATCAGAGCGTCCATGATTGGTGTTCCTCTATACAAGCTCATTGCAAACATAAACGCGGAAATCAGCAGAATGATCAGTGCAAGACGCTTTCCGAACCGGTCGAGGTTTTCCTGAAGTGGTGTCGCTTTCTCTTTCGCAGAATTCAAGAGGTCCGCAATTCTACCAATTTCCGTTGAGGCACCGACGCCAGTAACGACTGCTTTTCCACGTCCGTAGGTAACGTGGCTGCTCATGAATACCATATTTCTTTGATCGCCAATCGCCACTTCATCTTCAGCGATTGGTTCAGAAAGCTTATCAACGCTGACAGATTCACCTGTCAATGCGCTTTCAATGATCTGAAGACTATTACTTTCTATGAGTCGTGCATCCGCGGCGATAAAGTCTCCGGCTTCGATGACCATTATATCGCCTACGACAATTTCTGAAGAAGGCAGCTCGACAACTCTGCCATCGCGCATTACTCTCGAAGTCGGCGTGGATAACGATTTCAAACTTTTGATTGCCTGCTCCGCTTTTATATGCTGAAAAGTTCCAAGCAAAGCATTCAATAACAGAACAAAGATGATGACGATGGTGCTTTCGAATTTTCCCATCAATGCAGAAATTACTGAGGCTATGATCAGAATCAACACCAAGAAATCTTTAAACTGTGAGAAGAACACTTTGACAGGGGATATTTTTTTTGCCTCTTCCAGTTGATTAAGGCCATAAATTTCTCTTTGTCTTTCGACTTCTGTCTGGCTGAGTCCCGTGATCCGTGTTTGTACCTCATTCATTACTTCCTTATAAGGCAATTGATAAAATTTGTTCATACTGATTCCTCCATTTTTTGTAATAAAAAAGAGACCCAAAAAGCCCTTTGGCTCTTGAGTCTCACAGAATACATAAATGTATTACCGCTACCGAGTTTTCACTGTAATGACGATAGCAGGTCCGTAAAGGTAGTTACTCCCTCAGAATGCATGAATATCATACCATAACTTTACTTATTGTGCCAAGTATATTTTATAATTGGCTGCAGTTGGCGTCAAGATGGGCCTCTAACATCTAACTTGCACGTTTTTCGCAAGTCTAACGTTAAATAAAGTTGAGAAGTCTGCAATGACATTGCTCTAACAAAAGCAACTTCATTATCTTTTATGTCGCTATCGAAAACGCCAGGTAGAAACCGTGAAGATGATGAAATTGTATATAATGTAAATTGAACGACCTCCGTTGATTTGATATGCTCCCTTTATGATCACCGGAGGCTGTTTTCTTTTAGAGAGGAGATGTATATGCGGTTATGCGATTTAAATATTTATCTATTAATAAGTTTGAAGTGGGATCCGTTTTCTAATAACCTGTATGAAAACAAAATGTATGACGCTCACGAATAGTGCTTCCGCAAGGATTATTAAACTATATACGCCCACGTTGCCATTTGACATTCTGAGCATCATTTCGTGAAGCGGAATATAAAATATCGCTTCAGTCAGTCGAATTCCCAGATAGAGCAGAATCCCAGTAGACATTACATATAATAAACGCACCATCCAGAGTGAAATCACATTAGATGTCTTTAAACGAAAAATCAATTGGATTAAAAGTCCCATTAATAAGTAGGTTATGACAAAGATGAGCTGCGTTGTAAAAAACAATCCCGTTATTATAGATAGACCAGCTGCAATTAGGAGATCATAACGCAGGTGCAACCTAATTGACAATGTGGCTATTATTAATGGAATGGTCACTGCTGAGATAAGACTAACAGATCCTCTGAATAAGAGAAGAGATGCCATACATAAACAAATAGAAATTGCTGAATAAGAGATTGACCGAACTCCACTTAATTCTTTCACTGATTTCATCCTTTACTTAAACGATAGCTGCTACTTTTTTCTTAATCTGTATTCATCTATATCAAAGACTGAAAAAGTATTTTTACCGTTGTTTTTGGCCTGATACATTGCAAAGTCAGCATATTCAATTAAGTCATACACTTCAGTAGTATCCATACCGTAAATGGCCATGCCGACACTGCAGCCTAAGTCTAAAACAGAATTCTCAATTTCAATTGGCTTGTTAAGAACAGAAGATTTAAATTCATTCCATATTCTTGCTATCTCATTTTGTGAAATTTGTCTGTAGCCATGAATATAAACGCCAAACTCATCACCGGAGATCCGCATTGCAATAAATGATTCGAATTTAAGTGTTTTCAATCTTTCTGCAAAAGAGATTAAATATAGATCACCAGTTCTGTGGCCGTGAGTATCATTTATTACCTTGAAATCATCAATATCTATAAATAAAAATACACCTAATTGATAAGGATCAACTTTAATAAGATGCTCAATTTCTTGTCGATATTGATACCTGCTTACTAATCCCGTCAGAGCATCTTTGACTAATCTGTTGTTTAATTCCTTATTGAGTTGATTCATTTGAATATTCGCTTTTCTAAGATCCCGCTGAACATTTAAAAGTTCGTTGTTCAACTTTTGGATTTGTTCAAACTGATTCCTAACCGTTTGTTCATTTTCTGATAGAATCAGTTTATTTGACTCTTTGATCACATTCATAAAATCAAATAAAATCACATTCAAAATCTCTTTCTTCTGATCAGTATCACTGCAAAATGATTCAATGCCGTGAACGAGAAGATTATTGTCTAATACTAAAAGACACACAGACAGCTCAATCCGGGGATTTTTAAAAGTCCATGTGTTTTGGCTAAAGACAATATCTTTATTATTAAACGACTCAGCTACAGCAGCTACGATTTCATGTTCAAACTTCTCTTCAAAAAGGTTTAATAGATTTTTTTGATAAGGAGAAATTGAATGTAGTGGGCGATTCCAATATCGGGTTACTATGTTCAACTTCCTATCGCATTGTATCAGAAATGAGTGAAGCTGATTATTCATGAGTTTCTCCTTAAAGTAGTGTGGAATCGACACCTATATATTCTTTTCTGTCCACTTTACTAATTCTATTGCTGATGGGGAGTAAAAATCAATATTCATTTTTTCCCAAAGTGAGTCAGTTCTAAGAAATGCTTGACCCCCCACTGCAATTTTGACTTCAGGATACTTGTTTCTAATTTCCATTACTATTGTCTCACAAACCTTAAGATATGGAGGCATTGTAACGGATAAGGCAATCAAGTTGGGTTTATGTTCATCAATTGATTTTAGAATTGACTCCGTAGGCAACGCTGCACCAAGATAATAAGAATCCCATCCGTGAAATTCAAACATGTCAGATAACATACGGATTCCAATTTCATGTAGTTCACTCCCAATTGCGCAAGCAACTAACGTTTTTTGTTTACGCGGTTGTGAAAAAATATCGTCATAAAACTGACCCATTACTGTTTGAGTAACTGAAGTAGCAAAATGCTCCTTATCAACAGAAATGATGTTTTTATGCCATAATTCACCAATTTCGTGCATGACATAAGTTAGAACCTCTTCATAGATATCAATAATTGGAACACCTGATTTATATGCCTCGTTAATGATCGCATACGCATCTCGGGTATTGTTGAGCAGTAGTGATTCAAGATAGTTATCTCTTAATTGTGCATAGCTGCCTTTATCAAAATCAGTTGATTCCGGAACATATAAGACAGCATTTTTAGTAGCATTAATTGCACTTTCTAAATACTCAGTTGATAGATGAATTTCCTGGTCGCTTAATAGGCCAATAAGTTGATTGCTAATTGAGTCTGACATGATGGCGTAATGATCTACCATCATTTGCATGATCCTGGTTCGATCGAAATCTTTCATGATATTACATAATAGTTTGAATATCCAAACTGCATAGTCTGTAAAAATCTTCTGATCCCTAAAATAAACAGCTGTGAACAAAAAGCTTAAATTATAGACAACATCATCATACATTAATTTTTTTCTGCGATCATCAAGTTCTGAATGCAGCTTTGGATCTTTCAAAAAATGACTTTCAAATATAATTTTTGTAATTTCAATAAACTTTGGGTCATTATAATTTATTAATAAACTCATAGTCTTTGCTCCTATCGCGATTACATTTATTTGTTTAACTGATATCTAAACACTCGAGTAGAACTTCTTTTGCTTTGTGTATCATATATCACTTCATAATCTGAATAATTATGTAGAGACTCCATCGCAGCACATACAGATGGAATTCGATTTAGTAGTCCCATTTCTCTATGTATATCACCAGATTGCACGTCAAAACTCTCAAAACCTTCTTCCTTCGCTTTATTCAGGATTTCGGTGATATAGGCTCTAATTTGATCAGTCTGACCAATATTATTCTTTTTTGACTTAAAATGAAAGCAGTTTGAATTTAAATTTTGATAAGAGTGATCCGTTTTGCACTTTATTTTTGATGCTTCACTTTTGAAGGCAAATACTATGTATTGCGAAATAAGTTCATTCAATACAGTATTTGGATTTTCGTTTTTTAAGGCTAACGCCATGTTAAAACGACTCATCAAATCACTTTGTAATTCAATTTTGAGAAATTGTATATTTGACAATATTTTCATCCTCTCGCTGGATCAAAAAATGAAGTTCTTATGATGTCATTAATAATGATCTGATATTTGTTAGTATTCGAAATCTTGATAGGTAGTATATTTGTAAATAAATTCAAATTCTGCTTCGTTTTTCAGAAAAACCTCAACGATCTCAGGATCAAAATGTTTTCCTGAATCATTTCTAATTATTTCAATGGTTTCCATATGTGAATAGGGGGGCTTATAGGCACGTTTTGACCTAAGAGCATCATACACATCTGCAATGGCCATAATTCTCCCCGAAAGTGGTATTTCTTCACCCACGAGTCCGTTGGGATACCCTGTACCATCCCACTTTTCATGATGCGTTAACGCTATTTTAGCGCCTAGAATAATAAAATTGTTATCAGGAAATTTCTTGCGGACTTCATTAAGAGTACTTGCGCCAATGGTTGTATGTTTTTTCATTATATCAAACTCTTCATCAGAAAGCTTTCCTGGTTTACTTAAAATATAATCAGGTATACCTACTTTACCAATATCATGAAGCGGGGCTGCTTTAGCCAAGTCATCAATATTTGTATCACTTAAATATTCTTTGTACTTTTCATTTGATTTCATCTTTTCTGCAATCAATCTACTAAACTTTGAAACCCTAACTATGTGAGCACCGGTATCATCATCACGCATTTCAGCAAGTTTAACAAGTGAATAAATCGTTGCTAGTCTTGACTCAACGATTTCTTTTTCTTTCTCAATCATTTGATTCATGAAATTCTTATATTTGTCAGAGTAATGTCCCACTACAATCGCGACGAAAACATAAATTACAATTCTTACTGCCCAATTAAATGTTTCTTGCATGATCATGTCACTTGTACTTAGTGGCATTAAGGGTCCGAGAAGAATACCGCAAAACAGAGCAATTAAAGCGCCAAAATTCCTACTATGGAATGTCGATAAAAAAACGATAGGAATGAACATAAAACTTGGAAAAACGGTCTTTGTCCCTCCAAAAGTAAATACAAGGTAGGCAATAAATATTGACGATAAATAGGTAACGGATATATATGCATACTTTTTATAACTATTTTTTTTGTTTTTTATATCATAGACATATTCGCTCATTTGTACTCCTCTAAAAAATTATTAGTATACTTAACGTGTTTAGTTTTCACTATTATATATTATTATTACAAAAATGAAAATTACAATATTGTAAACTTGATACTGACGGGCTTGACTTTCGACCACCCGCACCTGTCACGTTTTTTGGAACGTCAACGTCAAATAAAGTTGAAAATTGAAACATAAATTAAAACACAAGCTGCCAATGGAGGGGAATGACCATCGGCAGCTTGTCTTTGTTTTTGACTTGGGTTTGTGATCTCCTTCGCATTACATGCATGCAGTTCATCAAAAGGTTCTACAGATAATAAAAAATTCATTTGATAATATGTATATATATGGTTATATTACATATTTATATCATTTGTCATAGGAGGTATTTTTTAGGTGGCCTCAGTGACTAAGACTATTGGCATGAATGGTCTGGAAGGATTTGTGATCAAAGTCGAAGCAAGGATTCTCAAAGGCGTACCCACCATGAGCATCATTGGTCTTGCGGACAAGGCCATTAAAGAGTCCAGAGACAGGATTGAAGCCTGCTTCAACACCATGGATATGCGTTTTCCCAAGGGAAGGATCGTCTTCAACATGCTGCCACAAGATGTGCAGAAGAGCGGGGGGTACCTGGATCTGCCCATGTTTCTGAGCCTTGCCATTGAATGCGGAGAAATCAGTATTGATCACGTGAGCCTGGAGGAAACGGCCTTCTTTAGGGGGATCAGCTTGTGCGGCGATCTGGAGAACTTCAGCGGCATGCTGCCTATGCTGATTCAGGCGAGGCAGAACGGCATCAGATTTGCGGTGCTGCCAAATGCCTGCATGGCTGAGGCGGTCAAGGTTCATGGCATTCAATGCTTTGGGTTTGACAACATCCACAACCTCATGGAATGGTTTGAAGGACGTATGCGCTACACGTCGCAATACGCGGCGGCGACTAAGCCTCCTGCCGTTTCAACCCTTGACTTCAGCCAGGTCAGAGGCCAGGATCATCTGATTAAATTTGTGGTGGCTGCCGCGGCAGGGGGTCATAATTTGCTGCTCGTCGGACTGGCAGGCTGCGGTAAGTCCATGATTTCGAAGCGTATCGAAACTATTCTCCCGGACATGAATGAAGATGAGACACTTGAAGTCATGGCCACCCACAGTGTGGCAGGGGCGGCCCGAAGCCAGGATGACGCTGTGAGGCGACCCTTCAGGAGCGTGCATTACAATGCCTCCGCCAACGCATTATAGGCGGTGGGACGGATCTGGGTCCCTTACCTGCGGCTAGCGCCTATCGACCCGTTTTTCGGAACACCACCGTGTAATTATTTTGTCAAGACTGATGACATCGATTTTAAAGATGAATTAGAAGCTGAGGCAGACCGCTTTTCGTCTAATTTGCTAATTCCTGAAAATGACTACTTGAAATTCATTGCAATAGAGGATTTTTCAGACAAAAACGTTATGACTTTTGCAGCAATGATAGAGATTCATCCTGGGATCATTGTAGGAAGACTGCAGCATGATCACAAAATTGGATACTATCAGTTGAACCATTTGAAGGTTAAGTATGAGTGGAACAACAGTGAGGATGAATAATTTGAAATTATTTCGTTGAAATTAACTACACAGATAAAAAAACTGGCCGATGGTGGATTATAATAACCATCGGCCAGCTTTATCATTTTTGATCTTTTCCTAATCCAACGAAATTAATTCATACGCCATAGTCCCCAGCCCAATCTTCTCCGCATGCTTCAATGACACTCGGCCATTCTCAAAGAGTTTCTTGCGGCTGCTCTGCTGAAGCAGATCCAGGCAGGCGGTATCCAGCGCCACCGGATCTTTTGAGGCGAGGAGGCCAATGTTATCCGCAATGGGCTTCATGTGGATGCCGGTGCAGTCGCACTCTTCAGTAACGTTGCTGATGAAGGAGATGTATATGATGTCTTTGTCTTTGGCTGCTCCAAGGGCGTACTCAGCCAGCTTCTCCAGGAAGTTGGAGCCCGACCAGGAATTTCGGATGGCGCCTTCCGGGCAGACGGCAATGCAGCCCGCGCAGCCCACACATTTGTCTGGATCAATCACAGCAGTAGTGATCATTTCAATGGCGTCAAAGTCGCATTTTTCGATACATATTCCACAGGAAATACATTTTTTTGCTGAAACAGTAGGCGTGATTCCGGCATGCTGCTCAAGTTTGCCGCTTCTGGACGCGAACCCCATGGCCAGCTGCTTTAGCGCGCCCCCGAACCCCGCTTGAATGTGGCCCTTGAAATGGCTCATGACTATAAATTGATTGAATTTGCCATAAGCTTTTCCAATTTTACACTTTTTTATATACTCACCTGGGATATCGATCTCATCATACGCCGTGCCAAGGTCACCATCGGCAATAATTATTGGAATCTGAGAGAATCCGTGAGCTTTAGCTGTATCCAGATGTTTATCCGTGGTGGTCCGAGAGCCTCTGTAGAGGACGTTGGTTTCTATGTAGGAGGGGGAGACGCCCATCTCTTTCAGATATTGTATGGTTGGCTCGTAGCATTTGGCAGACAGAAAAGTCGTATTGCCTTTTTCTCCGAAATGCACTTTAAGCGGTACTTCCTTTTCAAAGGTATGTCCGGACTCCGCGACCACTGTCTTAAGCAGCTTCAGTGCATCAGCGCCCAGCAGCTCGTCGCTGAGGCTTTCGTTTTTTGTGAAGTAGACTTTGCTCATGCTAGATCCCCTCGCTCGCTCATTTAACAAATTTTTTTGATGTATGTAATAATGACGATTTCTCTATTGGGCATACTAAAAGCTTTGTCTAATTATACAACATTTGGGAAGGAATGCGGAAGGACTTGGATCAGGGTTCGTCATTAATTTATGATAGTCAAAATGAAGATCAAAAATGAAAAGAAAGCTGCCGATGGTCATCAGATCCACAAACGACCATCGGCAGCTTTCAGTTTTTGAGCTGGGATTTTATGATCTGCTCAGAACTGCATCCATGCTGCGTTATTCAACTTGATTAATTAACCGCGCACACCCGTGACTTCAGTCATGGTTTGTTCAAGACGTCATACCTCCTTTGCTGGAAAATCAACGGTGTTTTCTTTGTTTGATTTCTTGCCAGAAAAATTCTTGACAAAATCAATCAGCAAAGATGAGATCACAACCGTCACTATTGAAAAACCAATACGTTCAAACGGAATATAGGTCAGTGAAAGCAGCAGCACTGTCAAATCTGTCGCCAGGTAAGCGAGGGAAATGCGGCAGCCTGTGAGCTTTGAGAGTGCCAGCGCCAAAGCGTCATCCCCGCCTGTGGTGCCGCCCTGGCGAATCACCAGACCCGCACCGACCCCGACAAAGATGCCTCCAAGCATCGACGCCAGCAGAGGCATTGCCGTGAGGTTCGGCAGCAGCGGCGGAAACTGCGTCCACAAAAAAAAGAATGCTCCAAGGCTGACCGTCGAAACCGCTGATATCTTGAGGAAGTCTTTGCCCAGGGGTTTAAACGCCAAGGCGTAGCACAAAGCGTCGAGCACGGGAGACACAAGGGCAGGTGTGAATCCAAACCAGTGGTCAAGCAGCAAAATCAACCCCAGCACGCCACCTTCAGTCAGTGAAGCCTGCCGATGGACGTTATACAAACCAAAGGACAGCAACGCCGTCCCCATTATAATGACCAACAGTTTCCTCGGGGTGAATAAGTTGCCGTATGATTTATTAACTGAGTAAGATTTGTTATGAAGCGTTGTCATTTAGGTTAACCTCTCTTTTTGACAAAAACAATTTGTATCACATCCTAAGTGTAAACCCTGGTATAATACTAGGGTCAAGTAAAGTTCTCAAGTTTTAAAAAAGAGGTGATCCAGCCATTGAAAGATTATTATAAGATTAATGAGATTTCAAAGCTCTACAGGATTGGCGTTGATTCACTGAGATATTATGAAAAGCTTGGGATCTTGAATCCTAAACGGGATAGTAATGGCTACCGTCTTTACAGCTTAAAAGAAATCTTTAAATTGAATATCATTCGGGACCTCCGAAGTCTCGATTTTTCTTTTAAGCAGATCAAGGCCTATTTGGATGATCAATGTATCTCAAATTCTATGGCGTTGATTCAGGCAGAACAGGCACTTATTGAAATACAAATGGAAACCCTTCGGGCTGCCAAAGCAGCTCTTCACTCCCGCGTAGAAATGTTAAACGTTTTGTCTTCAGCAAAGGTTGGAGAATATGTCGTCAGAACTTACTCAGACAGATTCTGCCTGCGACTCAACGCTGAGATTACCAGAGATGAGGAAACTGATTTTGCCATCAACAAACTCCACATGAAGCATGAACCCACGCTTCGTGAGCTGGGCAACTTGACCATTGGAGCTGTGCCATCCATGGAAGACTTATATAAGGGCGTCAACGGGGTATTTAATTCCGTATTTATTATTTTGGAGAATGAAACTGACCCCTTCGATTTTTTGCTTCCGGCAGGACGATATCTCAGCGTCTATTACCGCGGAACGTATGCGCAAAGTTCGGATCAGATCCGGGAGATCTTGAATTTCGCGAAGACGCGGGGGATGGATGTGCTGGGCGACCCATTTGAGCTGTACCATATTGACAATCGTTATACTGTTCAGCAAGAGGAATTTTTGACTGAAATTCAAATCAGAGTGGCTGACTAAGGTGCTGCCAAGTACAGGAAAATGAAGATAAGGCTGCGGATGGATGAACATGACCATCGGCAGCTTTTCCTTTTCTGGGAGTTAAATTCAAAACTCCTGAAAAACCTTAGTTACAAATATATGAATAATTATTTATGTCGCGGGTAAAAATCCTCAATAAGATGTTTGAAAATCACTCTATAGCGAAACATTGTTAAGCATTAAATTAACCAATTCCAATATTTTCATGGCCAACCATTTTAATTTAACCAGCGCAATCAATTGGTTTGTCGATGTATGAATATCCGTTTAGGAGGGATTGCTATGACGTATCTGGAAAAAGCCATTGAAAGCATTAAAGCCAGAAACGCGAACGAACCGGAATTTATCCAGGCCGTTGAAGAAGTCTTTACCTCTTTGGCACCTGTCATCAAGCAGCACCCGGAGTTTGAAAAAGCCAATATCCTTGAGCGGATGGCAGAACCTGAGAGGACCATCATTTTCAGGGTGCCGTGGGTCAACGACAAAGGGGAACTCATTGTCAACAGAGGCTTCCGAATTCAATTCAATGGGGCCCGAGGGCCGTACAAGGGCGGATTAAGGTTCCATCCGTCTGTTAATCTCAGTATCCTGAAATTCCTGGGTTTTGAACAGACCTTCAAGAATGCCCTGACAGGACGGCCATTAGGCGGTGCCAAGGGCGGCTCGGATTTTGATCCGAAAGGTAAGAGCGACGCGGAGATCATGCGCTTTTGCCAGAGCTTTATGAGCGAGCTCTACAGACATATTGGGCCGGATATCGACGTGCCTGCCGGGGACATAGGTGTGGGCTCAAGGGAAATTGGGTATCTGTTTGGCCAGTTCCGGCGACTCACCGGGGCACATGAGAGCGGCGTCCTGACCGGGAAACACATTATTTATGGCGGTTCCTATGGCCGAAAGGAAGCGACGGGATTCGGGCTTCTGTATTTCACAAAGGCCATGTTTGAGGAGAACAATATTGAGCTGGCGGGCAAAACGGCGGTCATTTCCGGCTCGGGCAACGTGGCTTTGTACACGGCGGTGAAAGCGACCGAGTTTGGCATCAAGGTGCTGGCAATGAGCGATTCCAGCGGCTATGTCTACGATCCGGAGGGCATTGACGTTCCTGCCATGATTGAGCTGAAGGAAGTCCGCCACGGGCGGATCAAGGAATACTTGGCGGATCATCCAAAGGCAGAGTTCGTCGAAGGGCTCAGGACAATCTGGAATCTCAAGTGTGACATTGCGTTTCCGTGTGCGACGCAGAATGATATTGATCTGGCAAGCGCGGAGAAGTTGGTGACCAATGGGGTCTTGGCCGTCTGTGAGGGCGCCAATATGCCGTCAACTTATGATGCCATGAAATTCCTGATGGACGAGGGCGTCCTGCTGACACCGGCGAAGGCCAGCAATGCAGGCGGTGTGGCGATTTCTGCGGTGGAAATGACCCAGAATTCCATGCGACAGAGCATGACCTTTGAGGAAGTGGACGCGATCCTGAAGGTGATCATGAACAACATTTACAAGGATTGCCTGGCTGCTTCCAGGAAGTACGGCTTTGGCCATGATCTCGTGGCTGGCGCGAATATTGTAAGCTTTTTAAGGGTCGCGGAGGCAATGATGCTGCAAGGAGATTATTGATGGATGGAAACTGGGTGTCTGCGGCTGCGTCTATCGACCCCGAGTTTCACGGAGGTTATGATGCTTAAAGGGTATTATTTATGGCGTCTCCAAAATTAAAAACGTCTGCCGATGGTGGGTTAAGCGACCATCGGCAGACGTTTTTTGTTTTTTGGATTTACTTCATTGACCTTAATCGAACCGACTCATTCTCGCCGCTGCTCATGCCTTCCGTAAAACAGATGATAAAGCACCGCCGCAGCCACAATGACGCCTGACATGCTCAGATACATGACGCGGTAACCGGTCAGCGAGATCAGAGTGCCAAGGAGGTACGGGCCAAGGCCGAGGCCCAGCTCCAGGAAAATGAAATACGTAGTCGTGGCAACGGAGATGCGCGCGCTTGGAACCCGGCTGATGGAGAGGGTTTGGGCGACGGTATTGAAGTTGCCGTATCCCAGACCTATAATGGCAGCGGCGAGGAGGAGTGTGATCCCGTGGCGGGACTGGCTAAGCAGAACCATGCCGACGAGATAGGCCAGAAGGGTGGGGTAAGCGACCCGGTTGGCGCCACTCAGGTCCATTAGGCGTCCGGTGAAGGGCCGGGTGAGGAGGATGGTGATGGCGTACACGACGAAATAAAAGCTGGCGGCCCAGACGAGATCTACGGCTTTGGCGTAGAGGGTAATAAAGGACAAGATGCTGGAATAGGAGAAGCCAAGCAACATAATGATTATTGAGATGGGGAGCGCCGTGATTTCAAAGGTGTCGGAGAGTCTGAAGCCTCTTCGGCTTGAACTGGATGCGGTGTCCGCTGAGAACGCGCTGAGCCTGAGGGACAAGATGAAGCTGATGAGGCTGAGCGCAAAGCAAAATCCAAAAATGAAATGGAGGCCTGCTTTTTCAAGCAGAAAGATGCCGAGAAACGGCCCGAGGGCCGTCGAGAGAACAGAGGCTGTGCTGAAGTAACCAATGCCTTCGGCGCGTCTGGCGAAGGGGATCATGAGGGCGACCAGGGTCGCGGAGGCGTTGAGGGTGATCCCTGTCGACATGCCGTGGAAAAAGCGAATGACGAGCAGCAGCGGGATATTAACTGCGAAGAAATAAAGTCCTGAACCCATGGTGAACAGGCCAAGGCCCATGAGCAAGGTGCGTCTGCTGCCAATTTGGGACATGAGTTTGCTGGTGAAGATCCTGCCGGTCAGGGCGCCTATGATGAAAATGCCCGTGACGAGGCCCGCCATGCTTTCGCTGACATTGAAGTCAGTGGCGGCGTAGGAGGCCATGGTCACCATGAGAAGGTAGAAGACCAGGGCGACCAGAAAAAAGACTATGGAAATGGTGATGAAGTTTCGGGTCCAGAGGGGTTCTCGCGGCATGTTTTACTCCTGAAAAGTCGTTATGGGGTTGGAGACTGGGTTGGTTTTTAAGGGTTTAAAGGAGGATGGTTCAGGCTGGTTCGGGCTGGTTATGGCTTAAAGTCAGTATAGCATATTCAGGGGTGAATGGTGGAGGGCGTTGTTGGGATGGGCGGTGGCGAGGGTCTATGAGGAAGCGGGTGTCAGCGGCTGGCGATTATTAATCCCTGGTTATAGGGTGAGTGGGGTGACCATCGGCAGCATTTTTAAGGATTATTTAATGATATTCATTCTCAATAAACGGATTCCCACACAGCGATTCCGGGTATCAATAGGCCATCAGAGGAGTTGAGCTGCAGCTGCATTTGGACGCTTTGGCTGCAGGGATCCAGTGGCGTAACCGGCTGATCATGTCATGTTTGGGGATGAGGTTATGCCGAAATCTATGGAGCGTTTACTGTGGCTGCAGTTGATTGGGATTGCGACGTTTAATAAGGTGGACTACCTGATGACTCTTGAAGCGCTGGAGCGGGGTTTCAAGGAGGCCAATCCGTTTTTGGCGCCCATGGTGGGGACTTTCGAATTTCCGCTGGTGAAGCTGCTTCTCGTGCCGCTTTTGCTGCTGCTCCTGTGGCAGCTGCGTCATAAGATTAGGCGGTCCTTGGTGACGCTGGCCTGGGTGCCGTTCGTGGCGTATTCGTCAGTGGTGCTGTATCACTGGAGTCTGTTGTTTTGATCTTGAGCTGAATGTGATAAGACTGCGGATGCTTTTGTTGATCATCGGCAGTCTTTTTGTTTTTGGGGGATTCCTCAGTGTATTGGGTATTTACGGGATGTAGTTGGTGAAAGGCAGCAACTGCACGTTTAAAAATCTGCAGCATTAAGAAAGGGATTGTCTCATGAAAAAAAGAAAATTTCTGCTCTTTGCTATGCTGATTGCGAATTTGCTGTTTTTGGTGATGAATTTTTTTCTGCTGAACAGTCAGCGTGTTTATTATGTCGGTCAGATTGTGTCCATTGAGCAGGGCCAAGGGGAGACCATCTTTGAAATTTCTCCCATGGCGAGCGAGCGTTATTTCATTAAGTCTGTCAAAGCGGACCACATTATCAGGTATGATAACAGCAACATTTCCGGGATCAGTGATCCGCTCAAGGAATCGAGAAAATTGAGATTGGGTGAGATGAGCGAGATGGTCAGTGCCTTGAAGGTTGGGGACCCGCTGATTGTCCGGATTGAGGATTATGATCCGGATCAAACCAGTTATGACGTCAGCGAGATTGTGTTTGATTTGACAGTGGAGTGATTTTTGAGAGAGCAAAGCTTCTGATGCCGATGGTCATTTCCAGACCATCGGCATGTTTTTTTGAACCATTGGGACGGACGCAACTTATGAATTGTGTCTGAATTGTAGTGAGTATCTGGCACCAATTTAAAACCTGTCCGCGTCACTAAATCAATTTTTGTCCGCGTCACCAATTCAAATCCTGTCCGCGTCACCAAACTATACTACCCATATAAAAAATGTGATATGATAGGGATGGCATTAAAACAAACGACAACTCTGTCGAAAAACAAAAATCTCACAAAGCAGGTGATGTCCTTGTCTAATCTTCTTTTAAACAGCACGCGAAAGCTTTTGGAAACTCTGAACGCAGATGCACTCCTGTCTTTTAAGCCTGAAAACCGCCGCTATTTTTCAGGGTTTACCGGCACCAGCGGATACGTTCTAATTCTTCCGAAGACCCAGTGGTTCATCACGGATTTCAGATATACAGAGCAAGCCAAAGCGCAATGCCCTGACTTTGAAGTCCAGCTCCACAATGCAGAGCGGCCCCTTGAGGCCGTTTTAAAGGAAGCTGGCATTCAAAAACTGGCTTTCGAAGATAACTATGTGACTTATCAGTTTTACAAAAATCTGTCAGACAAACTGCCGGAGGTCACCTTGATCCCCGCAGGCGCGGAAATTGAGGCACTGAGGCTTGTAAAAGAAGACTGGGAGATCGAGAAGATCGCGAAAGCAGCCGAGATCGCAGATAAGGCTTTTGAGCACATCACAGGCTACATCCGACCTGGGGTTTCTGAGCGTGAAGTGGCACTGGAGCTCGAAATTTATATGAAGAAACTGGGTGCCAGCGGCCTGTCCTTTGAGACCATTGCGGCATCGGGGCTGAGATCGGCAATGCCACACGGCGTCGCCTCGGACAAGCTTATAGAGGACGGGGATTTTCTCACGCTGGACTTTGGCTGTGTCTACGAAGGCTACTGCTCAGACATGACCAGAACTGTGGTGGTCGGCAAAGCCTCTGACAAGCAAAAGGAAATCTACAGCACAGTCCTGGAAGCCCAGGAGAAAGCTTTGGATGCAATTCGTGAAGGGATTAACGGCATAAACGTTGACAAAATAGCACGAGATGTAATATCATCTAGGGGATATGGAGAATATTTCGGTCACGGCCTCGGCCACGGGGTGGGACTCGAAATTCACGAAGAACCAAGACTGTCGCCAACCGGCACGAAAACGCTGCTGGAGAACATGGTGGTGACAGATGAGCCGGGAATTTACATTCCTGGCTTCGGCGGTGTCAGAATCGAGGACCTGGTCGTTGTGAAAAAAGACGGCTGCGTGGTCTTGAGTCATTCGCCAAAGCAGTTGATGGAACTTTAATTTTTCAGAAGGGGAAATGTTCATGGTATCAGCAAGTGAATTTAGAAAAGGAATGACCTTCGAGATCAATGGCGAGCCGTTTGTCGTCGTAGATTTCCAGCACGTTAAGCCTGGCAAGGGCGCAGCTTTCGTTCGCACGAAGTACAAGAGTTTGATTACTGGCGCGATCCGCGAGGAGGCGTTCAATCCATCGGAGAAATTCCCGAGAGCGCACATCGAAACGAAAGAGATGCAGTTCCTTTATTCAGACGGCGAGCTGTACTACTTCATGGACAATGAAACCTTCGACCAGATTCCGCTTCACCACGAAGAAGTTGAGGACGCGATCCGCTACCTGCGCGAAAACGACTCTGCTACCCTTAAATTCTACAAGGGCAAATGCTTCCAGGTTGATGCGCCTAACTTCGTCATCCTCACCGTTATTGAAGCAGAACCGGGCGTGAAGGGCGACACCGCTTCCAACGTCACCAAGAAAGTCAAAGTCGAGACTGGCGCTTACATTGACGTTCCGCTATTTGTAGAGGAAGGCGACAAGATCAAGATCGATACGAGATCTGACGAGTACCTCTCAAGAGCGTAACCTATAAACACCGCACCGCGAAAGCGCGTGCAATAGCAACAAAATCAATAAAAGCAACAAAAGCAATTGACGTCCACCACTTATCCATTTCACAGGGAGGTTTATGAGCATGCTGTTTGAAAGAGTGTCATACTTGAAAGGACTCGCGGAAGGCCTCGAAATCGAGAAGAATTCGAAGGAAGGCAAGCTCCTGAAGGAGATCATAAGCGTCCTTGAGGACATCGTCTACGAACTTGACGATATCCAGGAAAACGTCGACGAGATCGACGAGTTTGTCGAAGCGCTGAGCGACGACGTTGCAGACATCGAGGAAGCCCTCGAGGACTATGACGACGAATTCGACTCCTTCGAATGCCCGGACTGCGGCGAAGAAATCCTGATCGCTGAAGAAGAGTTCGACGACAATGGCTGCGCAGAAATTGTTTGCCCAGGCTGCGGCAACGAATTTGTAGTCTGTGATGAAGACGAGTGCGACAGCTGCTGTGGCTGCGGCTACGACGATGACGAAGACGAAGACGACGACACGGAAGAAATCGATGAGGTGGAGAGCGAGTAATTTCGCTTGTTCCATTCCAAAGGATTCACCAAATCGCAAGGAATGTCACAAAAGGGCGTCGAACCCGACGTAAGAAAGCAATTGCAAGATTAAAATCTTGGGGCCGTGGGCTGATGCGCCGCGGCCTTTTTGTTTGTACTTCTTTATGCGTTTTTGGTATAATGAGGACGTATACGATTGGAGGTTTGAACATGACTGAAAACACTCAGCTTGACGAACTTGAATATGGCAATGTCAATATATCGGATGACGTCATAGGCATCATCTCATCCATTGCAGCGGCAGAAATCACCGGCATCAGCGGCCTCAGCGGCAAGATCACCGAGGACCTGGTGGAAATGCTCGGCAAGAAGAATTTTTCCAAAGGGGTTAAAGTCGAGGTCAAAGAGGATAAAGTCGAGATCGACCTCAACCTGATCGTCGACTACGGTGTCAAAATTCCGGATGTCTCCTGGCGAGTTCAGGAAAACGTCAAAACGGCCGTCGAATCCATGACCGGCCTCAAAGTCCTGGCCGTCAACGTTCACGTCAACGGCATCAACCTCAAGAAAAAAGAAGAAGCACCGGCGAAAGCCGAATAAGAAAATACATGAAGCTTGATCACCGGGTAGGCAGCAGCGGATCGGTTCCAACACACTAAAGTCCGCTGTCAGACTGAAGTCGACATACTGCAGGCGTGCAGAACACGTACAAAATTCGCCATAGCTTCCACACGGACCAGCGAAAGGAAGCTTCAGGCGAATTTTTGCCGCCATACTTTGACGTTCCTAATCAGCGGCATCGCCATCATCGTCATCATCGCCGCAGATTCAGCGGCGCCCCAACTCGTGTGACAAAACGGAGGGCTTAATCAGCTTATGAGCAGAAAACTCGCGCGTGAAATCGCCATGAACGTCCTGTATCAAATGGCCATTCATGAGGATTTCGCGTCAAAATCTTTTGAAAACTATATCAACGACAATATGACAGAGTCTGATGATCTCAGGTATGTCCACAGTGTCGTCAATGCTTTTGCCGATAATCGTGAAACCATCGACATCGCCATAGGCAAATACCTCAAGGGATGGACCTTTGACCGCCTCGCGAAGCTCGACGTCTCTATCCTGAGACTCGCCACCACTGAGATCCTCTTTATCGAGGAAGTCAGCACCGCGGTCGCCATCAACGAGGCCGTCAATCTCGCCAAGCGCTTTTCTGACGACGAGACGCCGGGTTTCGTCAACGGTGTCCTGGGAGAAATGGTCCGTCACGAAGATCTGACACCTCATGAGCACTAAACAATTCTTCCTGGGCATTGATACCAGTGCTTACACAACCTCTGTCGCCGTCGTGGACGAGGCGGGGGGGTGTCTGTCTGACGCACGCAGACTGCTGGACGTCAAAGACGGTGAACGTGGGCTGAGGCAATCCGAGGCTTTTTTTCAGCATGTCAATCACTTTCCTGAGCGCCTTGAGCACGCGCTGACAGAGGCCGGACATCCAAAGCTGTCCGCCATAGCCGTCAGTGCCACCCCAAGAGACGTTGAAGGCAGTTATATGCCTGTCTTTCAGGCGGGCGTCCGCCTCGCTGAAAACCTGTCTGTCGCCCTGGGCGTCCCGCTCTATAAGACGACGCATCAGGACGGCCATATTATGGCAGGCTGCCAAACGCACCCGGTATTGTTGGAGCGGCCGTTTCTCGCCGTCCATTTATCCGGCGGGACCACGGAAATCTTAAGCTGCCGTTTTCTGGGCACAGGCTTTCGAGCAGAGCTCATAGGGGGCACAAAAGATCTCAGCTTTGGCCAGCTGATCGACCGGATCGGCGTTCACCTCGGACTGTCTTTTCCTGCTGGAAAACCTATGGAAGCCTTGATTATGGAAGCAGAAGACCAGAACACGCTCAAGCCCTGCACCTTTCCCAAAGTCAAGACCGCAGCCTGGTTCAATCTCTCCGGCCTTGAAAACAAGTCTTACAGCCTGATCGAAGCTGGAAAACAGCCGGCAGATGTGGCGGCAGGTCTGATCGACTGTCTGGCCAAAACGCTGATTGAGGCCGTTAAAGCGCTTGAAATCAATCCGGATCCCGAACTGACAGCTATTAAAGACATCCTGATCATAGGCGGCGTCGCCTCAAACCTGAGACTCAGAGCCGCACTGGAAATGGGCTTTCGCACACTGCCGCAGCCTCTGACGGCGCGCTATGCCAGTGTCAAAGACTCCAGTGACAATGCCGTTGGCGTCGCGCTGATCGCGAGGGCGTGCTATCAGCAGGGGCAGCGGAAATAGCAGCTCGTTCCAAGGCCAATTTAGTAAACTTCAACAAACCTTTAAACTTTATTTTCCAAGACGGAGGTGGCCATTCCCCTATGAAGCTCAGACCCTTAAAGGTCGCTGAAGTCAACAATTACATCAAGCAGCTCATGAACCGCGATCCCATCCTGCACCACCTGACGGTGGAGGGGGAGATCTCCAACTTTAAAAAACATTCCAGCGGCCACCTTTACTTTACGCTGAAAGACGGCGAAGCCCGCCTCAGCTGCGTGATGTTCCGCTCAGATACGATTCTCAGCCAGATTGACCTCTCAGACGGCATGATGGCAGCCTGCACCGGCAATATTTCCATTTACGAACGCGACGGCCGCTACCAGCTCTACGTCAGATCTGTCGAGCGCCTGGGCGTAGGCGACCTTTACCAGCGCTTCGAGGCTTTAAAAACTGAACTGGCCGCCTTAGGCTATTTTGACCCAAAACATAAGAAGCCCATTCCCGAGCTACCGGAGCGCATCGCCGTGGTCACATCGCCAACCGGTGCTGCCATCCAGGATATTCTCAACGTGGGTTTCAGGCGTTCCCGCCTCCCGGAGGTCATCCTGCTGCCGGCTGCGGTTCAGGGTGAAGGCGCTGCCGCGTCCATTGCGAGAGCCATACGCTACGCCAATGAAAAGAAGTTGGCCGATGTTCTCCTGATCGGCCGAGGCGGCGGTTCCATAGAAGAGCTCTGGGCCTTCAATGAGCGCATCGTAGCGGACGCCATCCATGATTCTGAAATTCCAGTGGTCTCTGCCGTAGGGCATGAGACGGACTTTACCATATCGGATTTTGTGAGCGATCAGCGGGTTCCGACACCATCGGCAGGGGCAGAGCTTTTGTTCCCCAGCGACAAAATGCTGATGAGTGAGCTCGAAGGCAGTCTAAACCGCATGCACGCCAAAATCGCCGCAAGGCTCATGACACTGCGGCACGAAATCGAGCGGCACTCACCCCAGTCTGAACTGAAGCGGCTGCAGGACGGCCTGAATCAGAAACGCATGACCCTGGACTACGAACGGGATCACCTGGACCAGAGCCTTCAGAACCGCCTCAGGCGCGAAAAAACGGCTCTGTCTGAGCTGGGAGCAGCGCTGAACGCGCTGTCGCCGCTGGATGTCCTGGGACGGGGATACGCCGTCTTGACAGATGCGGCCGGCCATGCCGTAGATGAGGTTTCCAAAGCACAGCCCGGTCAAAAACTGAAGGCCAAACTCCGAGACGGCGTCCTGGACGTCACCGTCGAAGCCATTACAAAGGAGGCTCTCTAGAAGCCATGCCTAAAGCAGCTAAAGCCAACCAAACCCTCGAGGAAAAGCTTGAGACTCTGAGAAAAATTACCGCGACACTGGAAAAAGGTGACCAGCCCCTGGACAAAGCTCTGGCAGAGTTCGAGTCGGGCGTCGCCCTTTACCGTGAGTGCCTCAGCATGATTGAAGACGCTGAGCGCCGCGTCAGGATTCTCACCGGGGAGGAACTGAAGCCCTTTGATCAAACCTCGGAGGTGGAGGAATGACTCAGTTTTTAAAGCAGTTTGAATTGAAAGCAGAGCAGATGGACGCCTACTTGAACGGCTACTTCATCCGCAGTGACAATAAATTTATCGAGAAGATCAACAAGGCCATGCGTTACAGTCTGACGGCTTCCGGCAAGCGGCTGAGGCCGCTGCTCCTCATGGAGTTCTGCAAGCTCTTTGGAGGCACGGAGGAGGATGCCGTGGACTTCGCGGCGTCCATAGAGATGATTCATACTTATTCCCTGATTCACGACGACCTTCCGGCAATGGACAATGACGATCTGCGCCGGGGAAAACCGACGAATCACATTGTCTTTGGTGAGGCAACTGCCATTTTGGCAGGGGACGCGCTTCTGAACTACGCCTACGAGAATATGCTCAGCAAGGCACTTCAGGATCCAGCCAAGATGCAGCGCTACGTTCACGCGTCAAAAGTCATTGCGGAGAAATCCGGGTGCCGTGGAATGATCCTGGGCCAGGTAGCGGATATTATGTGCGAAGGCGAGGCTATAGGCGTCGAAACTCTGGACTACATCAATTTACATAAGACGGGGGATCTGATCAAGGCAGCTATGATGGCGGGCGCCATTATTGGCGGCGCCGGAAAAGAAGCCCTGGGCAAAGTGGAGACCATAGGATTAAATATTGGTATGGCCTTCCAAATCGTGGATGATATCCTCGATATTGAGAGCTCGTCAGCCGCCATGGGCAAACCTCGCGGCAGCGACCTGCGCAATGACAAGACCACCTATCCTATGCTGCTTGGATCTGAGGTGTCGAAGAAAATTGTCAAAGAACGGGTCGATCATGCCATTTCAATCCTGAATGAATTCGAAGGCGACACGGCGTTCCTCGAAGCGCTTTTCAAATATCTGTGTTACAGGGATAAGTAAAGGGGTGAGTCCATGTCCTTTTTTCCAGGCATCGTCAGCAACCGAATGTTCCAGGTGGCTTTTGTCAGCTGGTTTATAGCACAGGCACTGAAGGTCATTTTGACTCTGGTCACCGAACGAAAGCTCAACCTTTACCGGATGATCGGATCAGGCGGTATGCCAAGTTCCCACAGTTCACTGGTTATGGGACTTTCAACGGCCATAGGTCTGCAGCTTGGTTGGGATTCGCCGCTTTATGCCTTGGCGCTGGTCACCAGCCTGGTGGTCATGTATGATGCCAGCGGCGTCCGGCGGGCAGTCGGGATTCAGGCAGCCATTCTCAATCAGATCATTGAAGACGCTTACCAGCACAAGCCCTTCAGCCAGGACAAGCTGAAGGAGCTGATCGGACACACGCCTTATGAAGTCTTTGCCGGTGCCATTCTGGGCATTGTCGTGGCCAATGTGATGATTTAACTGCAATTCGATTAAACAATATGAAATATATGGTATATTTGTAGTGCGTTTTGCAATTAAGTGTTCTATAATTGAGTTAGCTGATTAAGCGCATTGCCGCCTGTAATTTGGCTAACCTGTCTTACACTAATTTGACATTAACTCAACCTCAAGCCAGGATCCCCACGTCCTGGCAAATTCTGTCTTATCTGAAAGGTCGGAAGTCCATGCGACACCTGGATCACATCCAGTCCCCGGCGGACTTGAAAAAGCTCTCCGAGGCGGAACTCAAAGTATTAGCCATAGAAATTCGCCAATTTCTGCTCGAATCCCTGTCGAAAACCGGAGGCCATCTGGCTTCCAACCTTGGCATAGTCGAGCTGACCATAGCACTGCACAAGGTCTTTAACTCCCCGGAGGATAAGATCATTTTTGACGTTGGTCACCAGGGCTACGTCCACAAGCTGCTGACCGGCCGCCAGGACCAGTTTCCAACCCTGCGCCAGCTGGACGGAATGAGCGGCTTTTTAAAGCGCTCAGAATCCGAGCACGACGCCTTTGAGGCCGGCCACAGCAGCACCTCGCTGTCCGCGGCCCTCGGTTTCGCCAAAGCGCGTTCCCTGAAAGGCACAAAAGAGAACGTCATAGCGGTGATCGGCGACGGCGCCCTCACCGGCGGCATGGCCTTCGAAGCCCTGAACCATATCGGCCACGACCGTGAAAAGGTCATCATCATTCTCAATGACAACGAAATGTCGATCTCCGAAAACGTCGGTGGTCTGTCAAAATATCTGGATCGGATTCGTACCAGCAACAATTACTACTGGCTGAAAGGCGAGACCGAGTCCATCCTGGGGAAAGTCCCGGGCGTCGGCGACGCTATGGCCCGAGGCCTCAAGCGACTTAAAGGCTCTGTCAAATATTTCTTTGTGCCTGGTATGTTGTTTGAAGATCTTGGCATCACCTATATTGGACCGGTGGACGGCCACGATCTGGGCGCTCTGACACAATCCCTGAATCGCGCCAAGGAAGCCCATGACGGCCCTATCCTGATCCATGTCCTGACAAAAAAGGGAAAGGGCTTTCTGCCTGCCGAGCTGGATCCGGACAAATATCACGGCGTGGGCAAGTTTTCACTTTCCAAAGGGGTCTCTGAGCTTCCTGCGGTCAAAACTTTGTCGCAAACCTTTGGGGATACATTGACGACCCTTGCGGCCGAGGATCAGCGCATCGTTGCCCTCACAGCCGCCATGTGTGACGGCACCGGCCTCGAAAACTTCAGAGCTTGTCATCCTAAACGGTTTTTTGACGTAGGCATAGCAGAACAGCATGCCGTAACGCTGTCTGCGTCACTCGCTGCCGCCGGCATGAAACCGGTGTTCGCGGTCTATTCCACCTTCCTGCAGCGTGCCTATGACCAGGTCCTCCACGACGTGTGCATCCAGAATGCCAACGTGACCCTGGCTGTGGACCGCGCCGGTCTGGTCGGCCAGGACGGCGAAACCCACCATGGGATGTTCGATCTGTCCTTCCTGCAGCCTCTTCCCAACATGGCTATTTATTCCCCTAAAGACGCGGACGAACTGGAAGCGACACTGACCTTTGTCATGAAGCGCGAATCCGGCCCGGTCACTGTCCGTTATCCGAGGGGCGCCGCGTCCACCCTGCTTCCTTTCAAAGGCAGCGTGGACGAGCCTTATATCGAGCGCATGGAAGGCGACGACTTTGCCCTGATCGCTGTAGGCAACGTCTTTTCCAATGCCCTGGAGGCCTTCGAAGCCCTCACCGAACAGGGCTATCGCGGCAGACTCATCAACCCAAGACGCTTAAAACCTCTGCCGATGGTGGGCTTAACCCAATGCATCGGAGAAGCGCGGGCTATCTTCACGCTGGAAGACAATGTCCTGACCGGCGGATTCGGAGAACGGATTACGCTGGCGCTGGACTCAAGTTATTATAACGTCACCAACTTTGCAGTACCTGACACCTTCGTGGGTCATGGTTCCATACCTCAGCTGCATGAACAGCTGGGTCTGTCCGGCAAAAGAGTCGCTGCCCGCATCAGTGAAGCTTTGGTCAAGGCAAAGGGAAAGGCTCAGGGGATGAATCCTGGAACCACTGGTAAAACCTCACCAGACACGGCACAGGCGAACGGGGTGGACTATGAGTAAAGCGAGACTGGATGTTCGGCTCGTTGAAGACGGGTTTTTCGAGTCCAGAGAGAAAGCCAAGGGCGCTATTATGGCTGGGATCATTCTGGTGGATGGTCAAGTCGTGGACAAGGCGGGAACCCTGATCAAAGAGACCTCTGTTGTCGAAATGAAGGGTGCTGCACTGAAGTATGTGAGCCGTGGCGGTTTAAAACTTGAAAAAGCCATCGAAGCTTATGACCTGGATCTGACCGGTAAACGCTGCATGGATATAGGCGCCTCTACAGGCGGGTTCACAGACTGCATGCTGCAAAATGGCGCGTCACTGGTCTACGCCGTGGATGTCGGGTATGGCCAGCTGGACTGGAAGCTCCGCAGTGACGAACGGGTTGTGAACATGGAGCGGACCAACGCTCGGCATTTGACCCTTGACAGTGTCGGGGGAGAACCAGTGGATTTCATTTCTATTGATGTAGCCTTTATTTCTTTGAAACTGATTTTTCCCGTGATGAAGGCATTGTTGGCTGACCAGGGTGAGACCGTGTACCTGATCAAACCCCAGTTTGAAGCCGGACGGGAATCTGTGGGCAAGCACGGGGTAGTGCGAGATCCTGAGATTCACAAGCAGGTGCTTCTCAGTGTAATAAATGAAGCCGAAAAAATGGGTCTTTATACGGTCAAACTCACTTACTCGCCTATTAAGGGACCAAAGGGAAATGTTGAGTTTTTATGCTATGCGACCCGCGACGAAGCAAGAGAAGACCGCCTGATTGTTGATGATGCTTATGTTTCAAATCTAGTGGCTGAAACCCATCAGATTCTCGGTTAAAAATAATTACAAAAAAATTAAAAAATAATTTATGCAAAAGAAGGAAATTTATACGTTCATAGCGAATATCCAATTGCATCCTGAAACCGATGAAGACAAACCATAGGGGGACTTGAATTGAAATATTCAAGACATGCTAAAATTCTGGAATTGATCGAAAATAACGAAATTGAAACCCAGGAGGATCTCGCCAACAGTCTGAGACAATCCGGCTTTAATGTCACACAGGCTACAGTATCCAGGGATATCAAGGAGCTGCGGCTGATCAAAGTGCTGACCCGCGAGGGCAAGTACAAATATGCTACGATCAAGCAGCAAGAGAGCGTCGTGACAGATCGTTTTATGAAGCTGTTCAAGGATTCTGTCCTTTCTATTGACCATGCCGGTAATATGATTATCATCAAAACGCTGATTGGCGCTGCCAATGCCGCAGCCGCTGCCATAGACGCGGTGGATCTAAAGGAAGTCGCAGGTACCATAGCTGGGGATGACACGATCTTCCTCGTCATCAGAGATGGCTATGAAATGGATGAAGCTCTGGAAGTTTTTAGAAATATGACAAAGTAGAGGTTTTCAGATGCTGAAACAGCTCTATCTGGAAAATTTTTTGATCATAGAACAAGCCTCCGTCAGTTTTGGCGAAGGCTTAAATGTCATTACAGGCGAAACGGGTTCCGGCAAGTCCATGATTTTTGAAGCGATTGGACTTTTGCTTGGGGGGAAGGGCGGACGAGACTTTCTCAGAACCGGTGCGGACAGGCTCCTTCTGGAAGGTGTTTTTGAGGTGCGCTCTGAGGGCTTTGCTGAGCAGATCAAGTCCCTTGGCTATAGCCTTGAGGAAGGCGATCTCTTCCTTTCCAGAGAAATCACGGATTCCGGAAAGTCGGTCTACAGACTTGGCGCGCGCATGGTACCCGCTGCTGTAGTCAGAGAACTGGCTGCCGGTCTGGTGGATATTTCCGGCCAGCACGAGCATCAAATGCTGCTGACGCCTTCCAACTATCTTGGACTCATTGATGAGTTCGGTCATAAAGAGTTAAGCGGGCCTTTAGGCGAGGTGGCTGCCGCAGCGAAAGCTGTGTTTGCCCTCGAGGAAAGCCTTAAAAAGTTTGCCATGGATCCATCCGAAGTGGCTCGCCGCATGGATTTTCTCCAGTTTCAGCTGGATGAGCTGGATGAGGCCGTGTTGAAAGACGGTGAGGAAGAAGCGCTCGAAGAGACCTACAGCGCCCTTAAGCATTTTGAGCGCATTGCGGCATTGGTTTCCCAGATTGAAACAGATGCTTTATCCGAAGACGGTTATTTGAGTCAGATTTCAAGGACGCGCCGTCAGCTTTCCGAGCTTTCCCAGCTGCAGCACCGCTGGGGTGCCTTGGCGGATCAGCTGGAGGAAGGGTATCTGACTTTGGAAAGTGCCATTCACGACCTCGTGGGCAGCTTTGATGCCTCGGATCAGCCGGATGAACATGAAATCGCAAAGATTGAAGCTCGGATGGCGTTGATCTTCGACCTCAGACGCAAATATGGCGGCACGATTCCTGAGATTCTGTCACAGTATCAGTCTATGAAAAGAGAGCTTGAGTCACTGGCCAGCTATACAGAAGAGAAAGAAGAGATCACTAGACACCTTGAGAGGGCGCTGGCAGCTTACTATCGGCAGGACAAAGCACTTACAGATGCCCGTCAGGAGGTTGCCAGCCGTTTTGCCGGTGTCCTTCATAAGGAACTCACCAGCCTGGGCTTTGAAGGCCTGAAGCAGGTGCTCACTGTGGTCGCGGGGACTTCCGTTAAGCTGGAGGGCAGCGCTCACATTCAGTGGCTGATCTCCACCAATCCCGGGGAGCCTATGAAGGAGCTCAGAAAAATTGTTTCCGGCGGCGAGCTGTCCCGCATCATGCTGGCGGTGAAGCTCATCAATCGCCGTGCCCGGTATGCCAGTACTCAGATTTTTGACGAAATCGACTCCGGCATCAGCGGCAGAACGGCGTCCCGTGTGGCAGAAAAGCTGGTTCAGATCGCGGGAGACAACCAGGTCATCCTGGTAACGCATTTGCCTCAAATTGCCTCTAAGGGCAGCTGCCATCTGGTCATTGAAAAAAGAGTAGATCAGGATCGTACCTATACAGAAGTCCACAGCGCCTCTGGCGATCGCCGCGTGGAAGAAATCGCGCGCATGATTGGCGGCGGCGAGATCAACGAGACCGCACTTGAACACGCAAGATCCTTGCTGACAGAAACTTAAAGGAGACCTGGCGTATGACAGAAAAAGTTAAAGTCCTCTTGGTGGACGACAATCAAAATTTCATAGAGCTTCTAAGGGACAGGATTGAATTCAGTGATACGTTTGAGGTAATTGGTGAAGCCAATAATGGCGAGAAAGCCCTCGAACTGATGCTCTCCATGCGGCCTGACCTCATCATCCTGGATATGATCATGCCAATGCTGGATGGTCTGGGCGTTCTGGAACGGTTTAACCAGTCCGGGGTCAAAGATTATCATCCCAAGATTATCATTCTTTCTGCCATAGGTCAGGATTCACTGACCAGTCAGGCCATTGGCCTTGGTGCCAAGTATTACATGGTCAAGCCCATTGATTTTGACCTGCTCATTGAACGTCTGGAGCAAATCCTCCAGGAAGAGTCAAAAACCCTCTCAGTTCCGCCAGCGGCGTCGCCTGGAGATGATTTCGCTGTCCAGCGCACCATTACCGAGGTCCTGCAGATGCTGGGGGTGCCGCCTCACATCAAAGGGTTTGTCTATCTTCGCGACGCAGTAGCCATGGTCTATGAGGACGAGAGCCATCTCATGAGAATTACAAAAACCCTGTACCCGGGCATTGCGGAGCGGCATGATTCTACCTCACAAAGGGTGGAACGCTCGATTCGAAACGCGGTTGAACTGACTTTCCAGCGAGGTTCGAAAGAGATTTTTGCCAATTTCTTCAATTTGAACCTCCCAATCAGCGAAGGCAGGATCACCAATGGAGAGTTTATTGCCTACATTGCCCATCACGTCCGTAACGAGGTCAAACAGGAGTCCGGCAGTTAAGGGGCAACCTGCTGCTTGAATCTGATCATATAAGGTCAATTATCTTCAATTGTCCCGTCAATTAGCGCCTGGGCTCTTGAACTCTAGGGCTTAGAGGGCTATACTGTTAGGGTATGGTGAAACGTTTTATCAAGGTTTGTTTAGTTTCTAAATTTTAGATTTTGTGCATCCCATAGATAGGTTCTGAAGAAGAACCAAGGCATCAACCCCTTCAAACATCCAGTAAATGCAGTCTTATAGTTTCATTATTTGCATCAGGACAGCTTAGGGCTGTCCAACACAGCAATAGCTTTTAAGTCATACACTATGTCGCTTTATCCAATTCGTCGCCGTCAGCGACAAGTCTGAGGGGTAGCTATGAAAAAACATGTTCAACACTTTATCCATCATATTGAAAATGAACGGCAACTTTCCCGCAATACTCTGGAAGCCTACACCCGTGACCTCAGGGATATGGTGGACTATCTTGAGACTAAAGGGGTAAGTGAAATTTCTGAGGTCAAAACCCACGACATGCAGACTTTTATTCAGCATCTGGATCAGATGGGGAAGTCCGCAGCAACACAGTCTCGGGTTTTGGCGACACTGCGCACTTTCTTTGATTACCTTCAGGACCAGAAGATTGTGGAACACAATCAGGCGAAAAAACTGAAGCGTCCCAAGTTTGAAAAGAAGCTCCCTGAAATCATGACGGTAGATGAAGTCGAACGACTGCTGGCAGAACCGTCGGATCACTCTCCTATAGGCCTCAGAGACAAGGCCATGCTCGAGGTTTTGTATTCGACTGGTCTCAGAGTGTCTGAGCTCGTGTCCCTGAATATTGAGGACATCAATCTCAGCCTGGGTTACATACGCTGCAGCACCGGGAATTCAGTTCGGGTAGTTCCTATTGGGAAATCCTCCATTGAAGCCCTTGAGCATTATTTGAAAGTCGGCCGCGAAAAAATTTGCCGCCGGGGTGTGGTTTGTGACGAATCCGCTTTCGTCAACAACGCCGGACAGCGTCTGACCCGTCAGGGCTTTTGGAAGCTGATCAAGAAGTACACTGAGCAGGCAGGCATCAAAAAGACCATCACGCCGCATACGCTGAGACACTCCTTTGCTGTCCACATGATTGAAAGCGGCGTCGAACTTAAGGAAGTCAAGGAAATGCTGGGCCATTCGGATTTGACGACGACACATTTATACACCGCCGTCAAGCAGGATATGGCGAACAGCGCGAAGAAGAATTCTAGGAAGTCGTAGAATAAGAATAGGTAAGGCCCGCGCAGTGTGCGGGCCTTTTTAAATGGGGTAGGTTTGTTGGCCCTGGAGGGAAGGAGAAGCTGCGGCCATCGTGCCTGTCAATGCCCGTTTTCGCCTTGAAATATGACCATCGGCCGGCATTTTTTTGCAGTTTTACGTCTTCATTTGAAGTTTAATGGGTATGATTACTAGTGTGCTATAGGATGTCTAGTTTTAGTGTTACACGACACTAAGTATTTAGATTCTCAAAAAGAGGTGATTCTTTAAGATGACTAATTCTGCGAAGTTTAATAAGCCTGTCCCGCCGGGCCCCATCCGGAGGGTGATTTTATTTGTGCTGGACAGCGTCGGCATAGGCGAACTGCCGGATGCAGCTGAGTTTGGCGACAGCGGCGCGAATACCCTGAAGAGTATTCTGAGTTCAGGCTCTGACGTGAACCTGCCTAACTTAATCCAGCTGGGTCTGGGACATATTGAGGGCATTGATTACGTTCCCAGGACGGAAGCACCGCGCGGCGCTTATGGCCGCATGAGCGAGATTTCAAACGGCAAGGATACCACAACTGGGCATTGGGAAATTGCCGGCTTAAAGATTTCAGAGCCCTTCCAGACTTATCCCGGTGGTTTCCCGACCCACATCATCGACGCTTTCGAAGCTCAGACGGGACGTAAAGCGCTTTGCAATAAGCCTGCATCCGGCACCGAAGTCATAGAGGCTTTTGGAAAGGTACACATGGAAACCGGCAATCCCATTGTCTATACCTCCGCGGACAGCGTCTTTCAGATCGCCGCTCACGAAGAAGTCGTAGGTCTTGACGAGCTCTACCGCATGTGTGAAATCGCAAGGGAAATTTTACGGGGCAAGGACCAGGTGGCGCGGGTCATTGCACGGCCATTTATTGGGACACCCGGCGCCTTCACCAGAACCTCCAACCGCAGGGATTACTCCATCAACCCTTTTGAACCTACGGTGTTGGACAAGGCCAAAGAAGCGAATTATGACGTTCAGGCGGTGGGCAAAATCTATGACATTTTTAACGGCCAGGGCATCACAGAGGAGGTTCACACCAAGGATAATATGGACGGGGTGGACAAAACGCTGGACTTCTTGAAAACAGATTCGACCGGAATCCTCTTCACAAATCTGGTGGATTTTGATGCGAAGTATGGTCACCGAAGAGATGCGCAGGGTTACCGGCTGGCCCTGGAGGCATTTGATCAACGGCTGCCCGAGCTATTAGGCGCCATGAGAGAGGACGATCTCTTAATCCTGATAGCCGACCATGGCAATGATCCGGGCTACAAGGGCTCAGATCACACCAGGGAATATGTGCCGCTCCTCGTGGTAGGGCATTATGTCAAAGAAGGGGTGTCCCTAGGGACACGAGACACTTTTGCCGACATTGCGCAGACCACCGCTGAACTTCTGGGTCTGACCCCAATGGATCACGGGCGAAGCTTCGCCGGAGAGATTTTAAAGAATTAAAGAGAAGTGAAGTGATGCAGGTGAGGACTTTTGGGTGACCATCGGCTAAAAAATGTTTTTGAACTTTTTAAGGGGGATTTTTTGTGAAACTGACGTACGACGTGATGACCGCTGCGGCGGAGGCGCTGAGGGCTAAGATCAGCAAGGCACCAGAAGTCGGCTTGATTCTGGGCAGCGGACTTGGGGGACTGGCGGACGAGATTTTGAACCCGGTCTACGTCCCTTACGACACGCTGGAGGGCTTCCCCGTTTCGACGGTGGAGGGCCATGCCGGGCGGTTCGTGATTGGGGAATTCGAAGGGCGCAGCGTCATTGCCATGCAGGGGCGGTTCCATTATTATGAGGGCTATGACGTCGGGCTCGTGGCCATGCCGGTTTACGTCATGAAGCTGCTGGGGGTGACGCATCTGCTGCTGACGAATGCGGCAGGTGGGGTCAACACAGGGTATGAGCCGGGGGACTTGATGCTGATTGAAGACCACCTGAACTTGTCCGGCCACAATCCGCTGATTGGACCGAATGATGAACGGTTTGGGCCGAGGTTCCCGGATGCCTCAGAGGTTTATGACAGAGCGCTCAATTTAGTGATCCGAAGGCTGGCCAAAGAGATGGGCATCAGACTCCAGCGCGGCGTCTACGCCATGTCACCCGGGCCGTCCTACGAGACGCCTGCTGAAGTGCGCATGGCCCGGATTATAGGCGCGGACGCGGTGGGGATGTCCACGGTGCCGGAGGCGTTGGTGGCCAATCACTGCGGTATAAAAACGGTAGGAATTTCCTGTATTACCAATATGGCTGCCGGTATTCTGGATCAGCCGCTGCATCACGGCGAAGTGGTGGAGACCGCGGAGCGTGTGAAAGCCACGTTTACAGCGCTGGTTAAGGCTGTGGTGCCAATACTGAAGTGAGCGACGAAGGAGGGGTAACCATGCGCATGTATGACATCATTCACAAAAAGCGCGACGGCGGGACGCTGACCAGGGAGGAAATCCGTTTTTTCGTCGAGGGCTACACCAACGGCCAAATCCCGGATTATCAGGTTTCGGCGCTCCTGATGGCCATCTTTCTCAATAAAATGGATCGCCGTGAAACGGTGGACCTCACCGAGGCCGTCATGCATTCGGGCGATACGGTAGATTTGTCCAGCATTGCCGGCATAAAGGTGGATAAGCATTCCACCGGCGGAGTCGGGGACAAGACCACGATCCTCCTTGGGCCGATGGTCGCGGCTTGCGGCGTACCGGTTGCCAAAATGTCCGGCCGCGGGCTCGGACATACCGGGGGCACGCTGGATAAGCTGGAATCCATCTCCGGCTTAATGGTCGAGGTGTCTTCAGATGACTTTATCCGACAGGTCAATGAGGTGGGGCTGGCAGTTATTGGCCAGTCGAAGAACATTGCGCCTGCGGATAAGAAGCTCTATGGGCTGCGGGATGTCACCGCAACGGTGGACAACGTCAGCCTGATTGCGGCCAGTGTCATGAGCAAGAAGCTGGCGGCGGGCAGTGACGCCATTGTCCTGGACGTCAAAGTGGGCAGCGGCGCCTTCGTCAAAACCGTGGACGGCGCTATTGAGCTGGGTCAGATTATGGTGGATATTGGCGATGGCATGGGCAGGGAAGTTATTGCCGTTGTCACCGGGATGGATCAGCCGCTGGGCTACGCGATAGGCAACGCCTTGGAAGTCAAGGAGGCCATTGCGACGTTGAAGGGAGAGGGGCCGCAGGATTTGCGTGAGCTTTGCCTCAGACTCGGTGGGATGATGGTCTACCTGGGCGGTAAAGCCAAGTCGCCGGAGGAGGGCTCAGAACTCGTTCTGGATGCCCTGCGCAGCGGTGCGGCCTTCGAGAAGCTGAAGGCCTTTGTGGCTGCCCAGCACGGCGAGGTGTCACAGATTGACGCGCCGGAGCTGCTCCCGGGGGCTCGAATCATTGAGCCGGTCTTGTCTGTGCGCGGGGGACACGTTTTTCATATCCAATCTGATGAGGTGGGCATCAGCGCCACAATTTTGGGTGCGGGGCGCGAAACCCTGGACAGCGTTATTGACCACGGCGCCGGCATAGTGCTGGTCAAAAAGGTTGGGGACGCGGTGAAACAGGGGGAGGTCCTGGCGTATCTCCACACCAACAGCGACACGCGGCTGGAGGAAGCACGTGAACGACTTCTGGGGGCTTATCAGATCCAGGAGGAGGATGTGCCTGTGCCGAAGCTGATTCACGCTGTGGTGAGCAAGGATGGGATAGTGAGGTATTGAGCGCCGTATTGTGTGTGGTATTGAGCGCGGTATTGAGGTAATGATTAGGTAATAAGGATGGTTGGGATAAAAACTTTTTGATAGAACATACATCATAGGGAGGGTTCAACTTTGAAGGATCAGGAGCTTAAAATCATTCAAACGGCAATCATCAACGAGCTGGAAGGCTATGAGTTTTACAAAATGGCCCACGAAAAAACAACGGATCCTTCTGTCAAAGAAGCCTTTTCGACTTTGGCAGAGGAAGAGAGAAAGCACATTGAGTGGCTGAAAGAGCTTTTTGAAAAGGTCAGAGACAGCGAAGAGGACGTCATCAAGCTTTCAATGATGGACAATCCTCCGAGTCCAAATATCTTTCAGTGGGAAAATCTCGACAGAACCAGCGCGAGCCTTGCGGTTTCTGTCTTTGGCATTGGCATCCAAATGGAGCGCATGTCTGTGGAATTCTATGAGAATGCTGCCAAGCGCTCTGAGATCACTGCGGCTCGCTCGCTGTTTGGTACTCTGGCTAAATGGGAGCAGGTCCACCTGGATATGTTCTCCAAGGAGTATGATAAGCTCCAGAACACCTGGTGGGTAGATCAGGGGTTTGCGCCGTTTTAGGTCTTGCTGAAAATTGAAGGGATAAAAAGGAAACGGCCAGGGGCAGCTCGATTGCAGAATCGAGACGTCACCTGGCCGCTTGTTTGTAAGTGTAGGCGCCGACTTATCTTGAAGGTGCAATTCGGTGCCGCGTTAATGCACATACAGTGCGTTTTTTTACCTACCTCCATTAAACCTCCATACGATTTTGGTAGAGTGAAAGGAGAATAAGGGAGGGATCGATCATGATGATCATCTTTTGGGGCATAATTGGCTATGTCATTTATCTGGCGTTTAAAGGCAGTGACGCTGCAGACAGACCGTTCAAATTTCAATCCGTTGGAAGTACAGCAGGTTCTGCCTCGAGTGCCGAAGCAACGCTGAAAAGCAGGTACGCGAAGGGCGAGATTGACGAAGAGACCTATTTGAGGATGCTGCGCAATATGCGCGGAAGAGGATTTATGTGATTTAATGTTAAAAACCGCCTTGGTAAGGGCGGTTTTTTGTTTGCTGAGTTTGGATGATTCGCTATTAAATTGTACGAGAATTGTGTGAAGCTCTGGCACCAAAATGAAAGTTGTCCGCGTCACTGGTTTCGAAGTTGTCCGCGTCACCAGTTCAGAAGTTGTCCGCGTCACTGGTTCAGAAGTTGTCCGCGTCACCAAACTATAACTAACCTCTCAACTTAAACACCAGCCAATCGGTATTTTCCTCAATCACGACTCTGACTTCTTCCAAAGAAGCGGACACCTTCAGGTGGTCCGCAATCAGCGCCTCAAATCGCTGCTGATAACCTGTATACAAGGATTTCCTGAGATAGGGCACGACGCCTGAATGTTCCTTTAGCCCCAACAGTGAAGTCTCAAAAGGAGACTGGACTTCCGTTGCCCAGAGCTCCAAATCATGGGCACCCAGCGAGACGTGAACCTCTCTTGGGCCTTTACCCGTCAGTGACTTCAGCAAATGGGCAAAAGCGCTTTTCAAGGCCTTTTCGGCCTCTAGCCGCGCCTGACGGTCCATCAGACGCCCTGCCGCTTCCCCGGACGCAGACAGCTTGTCCTGAGCAATTCGGCAGAGGCTGTCCAGGAGTTCATCCGCTTCAATTGGCTTGACGCAGTATTTCACTATGCCCAGATCAATCGCTTTTAACACGGTTTCCAGGTCCGAGAATGCGGAGGTGATGATGACCGGGGTAAATGTGGCTTCTTCCCGGAGGGCCTGGATCAGCGTAAAGCCGTCCATTTTGGGCATCCAAAGATCGCACAGGATGACATCAAAGGTCTGACGCCTGCAAAGTTCCAAGGCTTCAAGTCCGTTGGAAGCCACCGCCAGGGAGGCGACGCGTTTCTTCAGAAAATGCGCCAGCTCCTCCAGGGCTTCCCGGTCATCCTCCACATATAGCAGGCGCAGGGTATTCAGAAGCTTCTCCGGCTTCGGCGCATCCTGGCTCCCAGTGACACCGTTTTCAACAACATCAGTCCTTCTTTCAACACTCATCCTCATTCACCAACCTTTCCACTCATAGGCACCACAATTTCAAACGCACATCCGGCGTCAAAAGACGCCAAGGTGAGGCGCCCTCCAAAAGCGGCTTCAATGATAGATCTGGCCATGGGCAGTCCAAGTCCTGTCCCGCCTTGGGCTTCTTTGGTCGTATAATACATTTCAAAAACGCTGTCCGCTTGCGAAACCGGAATCCCTGGTCCCGAGTCCTCAACACGCACGGTCAGAGACCCATCGCGCTGCTTCCCAGCAACACGGATGGTTCGCGGCTTACCGGGCGGGTTGAGCTTCAGGGCATCAATAGCGTTGGAGATCAGGTTGAAGAGGACGTGGGAGAATTGGTTGTCGAAACCGACAATCGGCTGAAGGCTCTCTAAATTCTCGGTTGTTAAAGTAATGCCGGACACACGCAGCTGCTCGTCCACCAGGCCCTGCACCAGCCGCACCGACTCGGTCACCGTGAAGGCCCGGGGCTCAGTTCGGGGATTTGAGAAATACCGGAAGTCGTCAATGGTCTCCGACATGCGGCGGATCAGCGCGTTCGCCTTGAGGTAGCAGGACTCCACATAATCGGGATCATTCCCCGGATCCCTGAGGTTCATGAGGACCAGGCGCAGGGTGTGCAGGGGCTGGCGCCACTGGTGGGCTATGCTGCCAATCATCTCGCCCATGGCCGCCATGCGGCCCTGATAGCGGATCAGCGCGTCTTTTCGCCGGTTTTCCTCCAGCTCCCGGGTGAAGAGCCGCTCCAGCTCGAGGTTGATTTCCTCCAGGTTCATGGACAGGTCGCCGGCTGCCTGACTGCCCATGAGCGCAGCGCTTGACCCGCCTATTTCCTGAGCGACTTGACCGATGATCTTCCGAAAGCGCGCCTCCGCCCGGCGCACTGCCTGGGCATCTCTGACTTCCTTGGTGATATCCGTCACCATACTCATATTGAGCATGGTGTCCGCGCCGGAATCCCAGATGCGGGTGAGGACCATGCGGCCGTGGAAGTGGCCTTCCTGATCAGGATTTTGGAGATCCGGCTTTCGAAGATATTTCTTCTCCATGGAATAGCTGGCAATGCGGCCTTCCATGAGGTCGCGATGCAGGTCGGCGTCCAGTTCCCTGCTGTCACTTGCGATCAGCTGTTCAATGTTCATGTGGCAAAGTTCCTCCGCTGAATACCCGGTCATGCTGCACCAGGCGTCATTGACATGACGGATGTTGCCCTCGGAATCCGTCACAGTGATCCCCAGAACGGAGCTGCGGAAAATGGTTTCATAACGGGCGTTGCTGAGGACCAGCTGCCGCTCGGCGAGCTGGCGGTCGTCGATCTCCTTGAGGAGAAGGGAATTGCGGCGCTTGAGGTAAACGACGAAAAAAAAGGTAATGAGGCCAGTCAAAATCAGAAAGGCATAAGCCAGGTTTTTGCGGGTGTTTTCGAGCTGAGTCATCTTGACCTGGTCGTAGTCGAAGATCATGGTCTCCAGGTCCGGCACGCCCTCGATCATGCCCAGGTTCTTCATGGCTTCCGCCATTTTTATCCATCGGAAGGGGTTGATGTTTCCGACCTCGACAATGGGATAGTGGGTCAGCTCCAGAACCTTCCCAGCCTGGTAGGTGTTGAAGTCGAGGAGAGCAGCCTGCCTCACGGGGGAAGCATCCGGGGCTGCCAGCCGCGTCACGATCAGCTCTGAAATCTCCAGGGGATGCTCCAGGGCGTATAACCAGCCCTTTATGCTCGCACGCCGGAACCGCTCAACGAGCTCAGGATTGCTCCCGGCGAGCTTCCCCGACGTAAAAAGTGTATCCCCATAAAAGTCAACGCCATACTCCGCCGGCCGGATCACCTTAACGGGAATGCCGGCCTTCTCAGCGGCGTAGGGGATCTGACCCAGGAAATCCGGGACGACGTCAAAAGTTTCATTGATCAGGTCCTCCAGGGTGAAGTCCCTGGTGATGTCCGTGGTGCGGTTGGCATGGGGCGCAATGCCTTCGCTGGCGAGGAGGGCCTGAAGCTCCAGGTCCAGGAGATCCCCAGGCCTTCTGGCGATATGCAGCTGGGACAGGTCGAACACCGTGTTGCCCCGGTCCTCCAGCAAGGTGACGTACTCGACGGCGCTGCGCTGAAAGATGGAGGCCACCAGGATCAGATCCATGCCGGCGTCCTGGGCCATCATGAGGTTCGCGGCACCCACGCCAAAGTCCGCCCGTCCTTCCTCGACCTCCAGGGCGGCGTCCAGGATGTCCGGACTCGTCGCAGTGAATGCAGGCCGAATGTCGACCTTCAGGCCTTCCTCTTCATAGTAGCCCATCCACTGGGCGGCGTAATAGCCGGCGAACTGGAACTGGTGGTCCCAGCGCAGCTGCAGGACAAGCTCGGTCAGGTCATCAGGTACCTTCCCTGAAGGCAAAGGCGAAACCCTGCCGATTGTCCCTTCACCCACATGCGCAGCCGGTGCAGCGGCGAGAGTAGACGCGAAGGTGGTCGCATAAGCAGGGGGATAGAGCCATCCCAAGGCAAGGAATATTGCAAAGATCAATGAGAAAAGGACAGAGATCTTAGACCTCAATCTATTGAAACGCTTAGTCATAGGAGATTTCCTTTCTTGCTTTCTATGGAGTTGTGGAAAGGGACACTACAACAAAATGCCTCACTGAGAAACGTTATCGCATGCTCTGGCACCGAATTGAAAGTCGTCCGCGTCCCCAACTCTGAAGTTGTCCGCGTCACCAGTTCCGAAGTCGTCCGCGCGGCTGGCGCCTATTGCGGCTGGCGCCTATTGCGGCTGGCGCCTATTGCGGCTGGCGCCTATTGCCCCCAAGCCAATTATTCTTTGGAAATTTTATCACAAAGTCAACATCCAAACCATGTAACGACTTCACAGAGTGTACGCAGGCTCGCGGTTGCAGCCACAAAGGAAACTGGGTGTCAGACACCAAGTTTCTCCACATCAGCGGGTTTGCAATCATTGGTGAAATGGTCGGCGTGAAACGCTTCCAAGAGGAAACGCCTGAAGCAGCCTTTCGCGGGGAGCGAAAGGGGGCTTCAGGCGTTTACCTTTGATATTATTTATGCCGTTCTATCTTCACTACAACATAGACTAAGCGTTTTGCACTGCTTCCTGGTTGGTGAAGTCGTGACCATCGGCAGAATCGAGCACTTCGACCTCTTCTTTGAGGAAGATGTTGAGGAGGAGCGCCGTGATGGTGCCCGCGCTGATGCCGGAGGAGAAGAGGCTCTTGACGAAGTCAGGGAGCTGGCTGAGGAACTCCGGACGCACGGTGACGCCAAGGCCCAGACCAATGGAAACCGCGATGATGATCATGTTTCTGTTGTTGAGCGGCACATCCTTCAGGGTCTTGATGCCCGCGGAGGCCACCATGCCGAACATGATGATGCCTGCGCCGCCCAGAACCGGGTTCGGGATAATCGCGATCAGCGCACCGACTTTAGGGAAGATGCCGAGGAGCACCAGCACAATGCCCGCCAGGGAGACGACATGGCGGCTGGCGACTTTGGTCATCGGGATCAGGCCGACGTTCTGGCTGAAGGAGGTGTTCGGGCCTGCGTTGAAGAAACCGGCGAGGAGGCTGCCCACGCCATCGCACAGAATCCCTGCCGATAGTTCCTCGTCCGTCAACTCATGCTCCGCAGCTTCACCCACGGCCATCAGGCAGCCCACGGTTTCAATGGTCGTCACAAGGTAAGCGGTGATGAAGGGGATCACGGCAGCCATGCTGAACGTGATGCCGAACTTGAGCGGCGTCGGGATAGAGAACAGAGACGCGTCAGCCACGGCCTGCATATTGAGAAGACCGAGTGGCCAGCAGATGATGTAGCCAAAGACGAGGCCAATAATGACGGAGGCGGAGCTGATGAAGCCTTTGCCGTAGCGGTTGAGGAGTACGGTGACGACCAGCACTGCCATTGCAATTGAAATATTGAGGACACTGCCGTAGTCCGCCGCGCCGTAGCCGCCGGCAGCCCAGTCAATGGAGACCGGAAGGAGCGTCAGCCCGATGAGCGCGACGACGGTACCCGTGACAATCGGCGGGAAAAATTTTCTGAGAGGTTTAATAAAACGGCTGAGGATGATTTCAATGAAGGAGCCCAGCACTGTGGCGCCGAAGATGCCTGGGAGCCCCAGCATGGAGCCGACCGCGATGGAAGGGCCCACAAACGTAAAGTCCGTACCCATGACGCATGGCACTTTTGCGCCAATTTTCCAGATGCCGCGTGCCTGAATCCAGGTGGTGACGCCGGCCATGAAGATCGCCGCGCTGACCAGGTAAGCTGTGTCTGCGGTGTTGACGCCCAGAACGCCGGAGATGACCAGCGGCACGGCCACGATCCCGCCAAAAGCTGCCAGGATGTGCTGAAACGCAAGGACGAGGCTGATGTGCATAGGTGGTTTGTCATTGATTTTGTAAAGGATTTCAGAAGTTTGCTTGACTCTCATGTGTGTTCCTCCTCAAAAAGTAGGTGAGTAGCGCCGCCTGAAAAAATTAAGGTTAAATCCCTCCTTGTGAAATAAAAAAGGCCGGCAAACAGAGGTCTGTAAACCCCTGACTGCCGGCCGTATGAAGCTTGAATGCGATTCATCTTCACGATTGCCTACGCTTATGAAGTTGAAGTGGTGATGTATGTGGTGTCTGGTATGTATGGCGCTGCTGTTTCGAAGCGTCTCTATGCCGTCAGTCTGGCGAACCGTGGTTTCCGGACTGCGTGCAGGCACTTTGATCTGCCGCTGGTTACAAATGTATCACAAAATCAAAAGTCTGACTATTTGTGAAAGTTTACAAAAGTAAGCGTGAAATTTTGTCATTAAATTTTGAAAATTAATGACAATCACCTAAAGATCTGCCGATAGTCATCCATCCAATAAATTTCTTAGTACCTCATGCAGAAAGTAAACTACATTGCATCCATCCTAATCCACTTGCTCCATGATGTGCCCCGACACCCCCGACCTCCAACCTCCAACCTCCAACCTCCATCGTCAAGCAAAATTTCCAGCCCTGTACTATGACCAGGGCAGGCTTTTTGTTATAATGTTTAAGTTAAAGAAGGAGGGGTCCCGGTGACCGACCTAATCACTCAAACTCAATCGCTGCTGACACTGCCGCTGGAAGAACTTATGGCGCACCTCGAAGACCGGGTCAACGCGCTGAACCGCGCCCACGACGGCATACTAACCCGGCTTCTGCTCGCAGCTGAAGATTATAAAAATGAAGCTCCAAATGCTGCTCTCAGGGTCTTCCTCGTCGGCGGCGCTGTCCGCGACCTGATCCTGGGCCGCGACGTCCGGGACCTGGACGTGGTCATAGAAGGTGAGATTACAAAAATATCTGACCGCCTCACGAACATTGACTGGCAGTACTACGACCGCTTTATGACCGCCTCAGGCGTCCTGGACACAGGGGAGATCGATCTGATCACCGCCCGCAGCGAATGCTACGAAGCTCCCGGACAGCTGCCAATTGTAACACCGGGCACCATAGAGGACGACCTTAAACGGCGAGACTTCACTGTCAATGCCATGGCCCTTGAGCTGGAGCTCCTGGACTATGTGGATCCTGAAACTTGCGACTTAAATCTAGGCCGCACCATCCTGATCCAGCTGCTGGATCCCCTGAAAGGCCTTGATGACCTGAAAGCCAAAGCCCTCAGAGTCCTGCACGACCAAAGTTTCTTTGACGATCCCACCCGTCTGTACCGCGCGGTCCGCTACATGGCCCGAGTAGGTCTGACCCCGGTGGATCCAACCGAAAACCAAATGAAAGACGCAATTGAAGCCGGCGCGCTGAAAACCCTGACCAATGACCGCATTATGCGGGAGCTGTTCCTCAACTTCAGTGACGGCAACTGCGAAGTGGCGGTTAGCCTGATGCTTGACCTTGGCCTCCTCAGCCCCGCCAGTGACAACACAAAACCAACCCCTGAAGCCCTAAAACAAACCATAGAATTTGCCCGGGTCGTCGACCACGCCCCCGGCCTATGCGGCGACGACAAGGCAAGTCTCCTCTTCGGCTATTTTTCCCAGACCTCCCCGGACTTCGCGGAGCGCTTCCGTCAGTGCTCGCTGCCCCGCAAACTCAAAAATGCGGCCCGCGCCCTGACCACCACGACCCCCGAAGCCTTGGCCAAGCAACTGAATCTCCACGAGGTTTCGCCCCTTAAATCCCAACTTGACTCAGCTCCAACAAACCAAGCGGATGCCGATGGTCACCCAACGCACCCCGAACCCCAATACCAATCCCCATCCCAATCCTCAACCGGCACCTCTGCCTACGCCGTCAAGCTGGACGCCTTCGAAGGCCCCATGGACCTTTTGCTCCATCTGATCCAGGACAACGAAATCGACATCTACGACATCCCGGTTGCCACCCTCTGCACCCAGTACCTCGACTACCTGACCCACATGGAAACCGCCCGGGTCGACATTGCCGGCGAATTCCTGGTCATGGCCGCCACGCTGCTTGAGATCAAGTCCATGATGCTGCTGCCGGACCGCGAAGCGGGTATTTTCGAAGCCTGGGACGTGGCTGAGGACCCAAGGACGGAACTCGTCACCAAACTCGTCGAGTACAAGCGCTACAAGGAAGCCGCGCGGCTCCTCAGCGGCCTCGAGCTGCAGGACGGTGCCTATTTTATTCGGGAGGCCTCAGATCTCTCTGAAATTCTCCCGCAGAATCCCGAAACCCTCAACGAGCCTACCGAGATCGACCTTCTCACAGAAGCCCTAAAAAGGGTGCTCTCAAAACTGGATCGCACAGACACTCACAGGGAGCATTTCTTCTCCACCTTGAACCGTGAGCCTTACGCCGTGGAGGATGCCATCAAGGCCTTGACAGCCCGCCTCAAGGAAGTGAACGACATTTCCTTTGAAGCCCTCTTCGAGGGCGGCGCGACCCGCAACGTCGTCGTGACCACCTTTCTGGCCCTGCTTGAGCTTCTGAAGCTTAAACGCGTTCGTGTGGTTCAGGACGAGATGTTCAGCGGGATCTTGATTCGGCGGAGGGAACCATCGGAAACTGAAGAGGAACTGATACAGGAGTCACTTTTAGAGCACTGGTACGAGACGTCTCAGGCTCCAAACACCAGTACCGCTGCGGATGATTCCCAGGACCAAAACCCGCAAGCCCGCGGCGATAACCAAAACGAAAACCACACCGAAGACCACTACGATGAAGAAGGGGAGACCGACTGATGGAAGAACGTTCCTACCGAAGCGCCATAGAATCCATCCTGTTTGTCAGCGGCGAGCCTGTAGCGATCGACCGGCTGGCGGCGGCCTTGGATCTGCCCATGAGCTGGACCGTGGAACTACTGGAATCCCTGCGCAAAGAATACGAGTCAGGGGAGCGGGGGCTGCGTCTGCTGTTTATTCGCGACTCGGTTCAGATGGCCAGCGCGCCTGAAAACGCGGACTTTATCGAGCGCGTCATGAAGACCACCAAGTCGAGAGGCTTGTCCCCGGCGACACTGGAGACACTGGCCATTATTGCCTATAAACAGCCGGTGACCCGGTCGGAGATTGATTACACCCGGGGCGTCAAGTCAGATAAGCCGCTGCAGATTTTGATCGAGCGCGGGCTGATTGAAGAAAAGGGACGTCTTGAAAAAATTGGCCGCCCAATGTTGTACGGCACTACGGACGAGTTTCTTCGGACTTTTGGTCTGAGGTCGCTGGAAGATCTCCCAGACCTCACGACCTTCGATGGCGCTGAGCGTCTGATCAACCTGCTGGAAGCGCGCGAAGCAGATGAGACCGATGGGGCAGATGGGTCGGTGGCAGAAATGGCAGAAGCTGAGCTGAATCCTTCATCTGAAGAGGATGCCGTTACCATTCCCTATGAAAGGGACGAAACACAATGACCACTAAAACCACTATGACCGATTCGATGACTATGATGAGACTACAGAAATATATGGCCCACTGCGGCGTCGCCTCCCGCAGGAGTGCAGAGGGGATGATCCTCGACGGCAGGGTCAAAGTTAACGGCGAGGTTGTCCGCGAGCTTGGCACCTCCATATCACCTGATACTGACCGGGTTGAAGTTGATGGTGCTCTGATCCAAACCGCCGCCGACCACGTCTATGTCATGCTCAACAAGCCTGCAGGCTACATCACCTCCGTCAAAGACAACTTTGGCCGGCCTACTGCGCTGGATCTGGTCCGGATCGACCGCCGGGTGTATCCCGTCGGCCGCCTGGACTACGACTCCGAAGGCCTCATCCTCTTAACCGATGACGGCGCGCTAACCCACCTCCTGACCCACCCGAGCCATGAATTTGAAAAGCGCTACTTCGTCGAAACCGACCGGCTTCTGACGGATGGCGAGCTTGCCAGACTGCGTGACGGCGTTGATATTGGGGACTACGTCACTCAGCCGGCCTATGTCGAAAGACAGAAGGGCAAAGGGCTGATTGTGGGGATCCGCGAGGGCAAAAACCGTCAGATCCGCAGAATGGTAGAAGCCCTCAGTGCCAATGTCAAACGTCTGCGCCGCCTGTCCATTGGTCCCCTTGAACTTGGAGATCTCAAGTCCGGCGCTTGGCGCCACCTGACCCCGGAAGAGGTAGCAGCTTTGAAAGCACTTAAATAAAGACACCCGTTGAGAAACATTCTCGCAAGCTCTGGCACCAAAACAAAAGTTGTCCGCGTCACCAAAGTGAAAGTTGCTCGTGCGGCTGGCGCCTATTGCGGCTGGCGCCTATTGCGACTGGCGCCTATTGCACCCAACCCGCAGCCTTTTAGTTCAAACACAAAGGAGTGTTCACTCATGATGCTTTTAAAAACCGCTGAAAAAGAGGATTTCACAGATCTTCAGAAATTTATTGAGGAAGAGGGGATCACCGTCCCGGCGAGCTTCCCTCAAAACCTCGAAGTCGTCGTCGCCCGGGAAAAGGAAAAGGTTCTCGGCTTTGTCACCGCTGAGCTCGTCGTCCTGGATCCCACCATCCGCCACCTCTATATGACGCCAGCCCTCAGAAACAAAAAATTTGCCGATGGTCTCCTGAGAGCCATAATGTTCTACATGCTCAACCGCGGCTTCGGCTGGGTGTATGCGGATACTAACACAGAAATCTCGGGCTACCTGACCCGTTTTGGCTTTGAAGCAGATCCGAACGGTAAAGACCGCCTCGCCCTCGAAATCGACCCGTTCTTCGACAGAGGCTGCCAGGGCTGCAACAGCGCCAAAAAAGCCCCTGTCCAGCTCTAATAAAATAAACAGTCACCCCCCGAAAGGCAGTGATCTCACTATGAACATCTTCATCAGCAACGACGACGGCATCCAGGCCGCCGGACTGAAAGCCCTCGCCGAAGCCCTCATCCCACATCACCAGGTCTACATCGCAGCGCCGGAGGTTCAGCAAAGCGCTAAAAGTCATGCGCTGACCATGCACGACATCGTTCACGCCCGCCGCACCCACCTCTATCCCGGAAGCGCAGCAGAGTGGGCCATCAACGGCACCCCCGCAGACTGTGTCAAAATTGGTCTCGCCAAATTTGAAGAAGTCAAGTTCGACCTGGTCCTCTCCGGCATCAACAACGGCCCTAACCTGGGCATTGACGTCATCTATTCCGGCACCGTCGCTGCCGCGCTGGAAGGCAGCTTCCACGGCATCCCAAGCTTTGCCTTTTCCCATTATTCCGGCTCCGAGTCCGGCTTTCGAAAAGCCGCAGCATTCATCCGCGACAATCTTGAAACCTTGCTGGCCGCCTTTAAGTGGGACTACAACGCCGTCAACATCAACTTCCCGCCGGCGGATGATTATGAGGGCATTTCCTACTGCATGCTCGGCAAAATGAGCTACGAAAACTCCGTTCAGCGCCGCACCAGCCCAAGAGGCGGGGAGTACTACTGGATCGCCGGCGACCTCCTGATCCCGCCGGATCAGTTCGATACGGACGTCTACGCCATCTCCCAGAACCGGGTGAGCCTGACGCCCATCCGCTTCAATTTCAACGACGCCCACGAACCATTGATAGGTAGTGATCAATTTAAGCTGGATTAGAAGATTGAAGTGAGACTCGGGGTCGATAGGCGCGAGCCGCTGACACCAAGTTTCACTTCAAATGAATAAAAACGCGTCAAAATGTTTGTTAATGAATTGACAAACGAACGCGTTTTTTTTCCTTTTTTTGACCGATGTTATCCCGCCACTGCCGAACCATAGTAAGTACCCCACCCGAACCCAGATTGGAGAAGGGGAGTGATGATGTGACCATCGGCAGAATTTCTTTTTGTATACCAAAATACACACGCACAATTATACTTTATGCACGTCAACTTGCGAATTTGTGAAAGATTTCATAATAAGATGAAATCTATCTTGCAAAATTGTGACTATGTGTTATCATTGAACTGTAGTTATTCTTAAGGAGGTCGTTGACTTGAGCAAGAGTAAAGAGCAACTGGAAATCAAGATCAACAAAAATTGGTGTAAAGGTTGCGGCATCTGTATCGCGTTCTGCCCTAAAAAAGTCCTCGGA